>Ga0102593_1000078_pt1 | contig 269058 bp, 228 predicted proteins | sample AraplaCol_mMS_r2_2_FD_76862 | JGI IMG/M metagenome (GOLD analysis project Ga0102593, IMG submission 76862) | Arabidopsis root microbial communities from North Carolina, USA - plate scrape MF_Col_mMS_r2 (SPADES assembly) (version 2) | ecosystem: Host-associated > Plants > Roots > Endosphere...
CACCGGGAGGTCATGCGATATCTGAGCGCCTTTCTTTTGGTTACTTTTCTTTGGCAAGACAAAGAAAAGTGACCGCTGCCCCGCGCAGGGGCGACGCTAATAGACCGACACGATTGCAGGTGCTTCGCGACACCGGAAGCCGACCACAGAGAAGCGAGGAAAGCCCCAAAATACCGACACGGCGTAGCCACCCGCCCTGCCCGGGAGGACAAAACCAAAACCTTCCGATAGAACCCGTCGCAATTCCGCAAGACGCTTGCGTCACCCTTACCTAAACTTGATCCTGTTGAACCCTCTTACGAAACCGAAAGGAACGACCATGACGACCTCGACCGTGACCCGCCAGACATTCGACGAAGTGATGGTGCCGGTATTTTCTCCCGCCCCGTTCGTGCCGGATCGCGCAGAGGGCTCCCGCGTGTGGGACACGGCCGGCCGCGAGTACATCGATTTCGCGTGCGGCATCGCGGTCACGTCACTCGGCCACGGCCACCCGGAACTGCTGAAGGTGCTGGACGAACAAGGCCGCAAGCTCTGGCACATCGGCAACGGCTACACGAACGAACCAGTGCTGCGCCTCGCGAAGCGCCTCGAATCGCTGACCTTCGCCGATCGCGCGTTCTTCGCGAACTCGGGCGCGGAAGCGAACGAAGCCGCACTGAAGCTCGCGCGCCGCGTCGCCTTCGACCGCCATGGCGCCGATAAGTACGAAATCGTGTCGTTCGTGCAGTCGTTCCACGGCCGCACGTTCTTCACGGTCAGCGTCGGCGGCCAGCCGAAGTACTCGGAAGGCTTCGGCCCGGTGCCGGAAGGCATCAAGCACCTGCCGTTCAACGACATCGAAGCCGCGAAGGCCGCGATCGGCCCGAAAACCTGCGCCGTGATCGTCGAGCCGGTGCAAGGCGAGGGCGGCGTGATCCCCGCCGATCCGGCGTTCCTGAAGGCGCTGCGCGAAGCGTGCGACGCCAACGGCGCACTGCTGATTTTCGATGAAGTGCAAACGGGCGTGGGCCGCACCGGCCAGTTCTACGCCTACATGGACACGGGCGTCACGCCGGACATCCTGACGACCGCCAAGGCGCTCGGCAACGGCTTCCCGATCGGCGCGATGCTGACGACCAACGAACTGGCCGCGCACTTCAAGGTCGGCGTGCACGGCACGACGTACGGCGGCAACCCGCTCGCATCGGCAATCGCGGACAAGGTCGTCGAGCTGATCGGCGACCCGGCGCTGCTCGAAGGCGTGCGCGAACGCAGCGTGCGCCTGAAGGGCGCGCTGGAACGCATCAACGCACGCTTCGGGATCTTCAAGGACGTGCGCGGCAAGGGCCTGCTGGTCGGCGCGGAACTCACCGCCGCATTCGACGGCCGCGCGAAGGACTTCGTCACCGCCGCCGCCGAGAACGGCCTGATCATGCTGATCGCCGGCCCGAACGTGCTGCGCTTCGTCCCGTCGCTGGTGATCCCGTTCGACCTGCTCGACGAAGGCGTGAAGCGCTTCGAGAAAGCGGTCGAACAAGTGCTCGCCGCCCAGGAAGCCACCGCGCGCTGATCGGCGCGCCCATCGCAGACAGGAACGACGATGCTATTTGTTCGCCCCGGCAAACTCACGGATCTCGATGCGCTCGCGCACATGGCGCGCACCGCGCAGCCGGTCCTGCACTCGCTGCCGCACGACCGCGCGGCGCTCGAAGCGCGTGTGGCGCTCTCCGAGGATTCGTTTCGCGCGGACGTCGACTTCGCCGGCGAGGAGTTCTACCTCTTCGTGCTCGAGGATTCGTCGACCGGCAAGCTGCTCGGCACGGCGAGCATCGTGGCCGCGGCCGGCTACTCGGAACCGTTCTACGCGTTTCGTAACGACGCGCTGATCCACGCGTCGCGCGAGCTGCACGTGAACCGCAAGATCCACGCGCTCACGATGTCGCACGAGCTGACCGGCAAGAGCCGGCTCGCGGGCTTCTACGTCGATCCGTCGCTGCGCGGCGACGCGGCCGCGCACCTGATCTCGCGCGCCCGGATGATGTACATCGCCGCGAACCGCCGCCGCTTCACGCCGGAAGTGTTCACGTTGCTGCTCGGCGTGAGCGACGGCAACGGCGCATCGCCGTTCTGGGAAGCGGTAGGCCGCAAGTTCTTCGGCCGCGACTTCACCGACGTCGACATCGCCTCGGGTGGCCGCAGCCGCACGTTCATCGCGGAAGTGATGCCGGCCTATCCGCTCTACGTGCCGCTGTTGCCCGAAGCCGCGCAGCGCGTGCTCGGCGAGCCGAACGAAACGGCGTTGCTCGCGTACGACATCCATCTCGAGGAAGGCTTCGAGCCCGACCGCTTCGTCGACATCTTCGACGCGGGCCCGGTGCTGACCGCGCAGGTCGACCGTACCGCGTGCGTGAAGCAGGCGTCGGAGCGCGTCGTGCGCGAGGCCGCGCACCAGCAGGGTGACGTCGCGTACATGGTGTCGACCGGCAGCGGCGAATCGTTCCGCTGCGTGCTGGTCGACCTGCCGGGCGATACGGCCGATGCGGGCGGCGCCGAGGCGCCGCTGGCCGGCGACGTGCGCGCGGCGCTCGACGTGAAGGATGGGGATGTCGTGCGCTGCGTGCCGCTGCACCGCCGCGACGATGAAGATTTGAAGGGAGACGCAGCATGATCGTCGTTCGGGTCGTACAAACGGGCGACGTCGACGCGCTCGTGTCGCTCGCGCAGGAAACCGGGCCGGGCCTGACCACGTTCAAGCCCGACCGCGACGCGCTCGCCGCGCGCATCGAACGCTCGCGCCGCACGCTCGAAGGTCGGGCCGCGCCAGGCGAAGCCGGCTACTTCTTCGTGATGGAAGAATCGAAGACGGGCGACATCGCGGGCGTGTGCGGGATCGAAACGCAGGTCGGTCTCGAACAGCCGTTCTACAACTATCGCGTGAGCACGGTCGTGCATGCGAGCCAGGAGCTCGGCGTGTGGACGCGGATGTCCGCGCTGAACATCTCGCACGACCTGACGGGCTACGCGGAAGTGTGCTCGCTGTTCCTGAGCCCGCGCTATCGCACGGGCGGCGTCGGCGGCCTGCTGTCGCGCTCGCGCTTCATGTTCATCGCGCAGTTCCGCGACCGCTTTCCGGAACGCATCTGCGCGGAACTGCGCGGCCACTTCGACGAGGACGGCACGTCGCCGTTCTGGCGCGCGGTCGGTTCGCACTTCTACCAGATCGACTTCAACGCGGCCGATTACCTGAGCTCGCACGGCCGCAAGTCGTTCCTCGCGGAACTGATGCCGCGCTATCCGGTGTACGTCGACCTGCTGCCGCAGGACGCGCAGGACGCAGTCGGCCTCACGCACCGCGACACGCTGCCGGCCCGCAAGATGCTCGAAGCGGAAGGGCTGCGCTACCAGAACCACGTCGACATCTTCGACGCGGGCCCGGTGCTCGAATGCCACGTGAACGACCTGCGCACGGTGCGCGAGAGCGTCGTCGTGCCGGTCGCGATCGGCGTGCCCGACGCGCGGGACGACGCCCCCCGGTCGCTGGTGTCGAACACGTCGCTGGGCGATTTCCGCGTCGGCGTCGCGCCGGGCGTGGTCGCGAACGGCTCGTTCGTGCTGTCGGCCGACGATGCCGCCGCGCTCGACGTGAAGGCCGGCGATCCGGTCCGCGTACTGCCGCTCAAAGTCAAACAGGGATAAACGAATCATGACGGAACTCTTCATCGACGGCGCCTGGGTCGCAGGCTCGGGCCCCGTCTTCGCTTCGCGCAACCCGGGCACCGACGCCGTCGCCTGGCAGGGCGAGAGCGCGTCGGCGGCCGACGTCGACCGTGCGGTCGCGAGCGCACGTCGCGCGTTCGCCGGCTGGTCGGCGCTCGACTTCGAAGCGCGCTGCGAAATCGTCAAGCGCTTCGCCGCGTTGCTCACCGAACGCAAGGAAGCGATCGCGACCGCGATCGGCCGCGAGACGGGCAAGCCGCTGTGGGAAGCGCGCACCGAAGTCGCATCGATGGCCGCGAAGGTCGGCATCTCGATCCAGGCGTATCAGGAGCGCACCGGCGAGAAGCGCCAGGACATGGCCGACGGCGTTGCAGTGCTGCGTCACCGCCCGCACGGCGTCGTCGCGGTGTTCGGCCCGTACAACTTCCCCGGCCACTTGCCGAACGGCCATATCGTGCCGGCGCTGATCGCGGGCAACACGGTCGTGTTCAAGCCATCCGAACTTACGCCGGGCGTCGCGCGCGCGACGGTCGAGGTGTGGCACGAAGCGGGGTTGCCGGCCGGCGTACTGAACCTCGTGCAGGGCGAGAAGGACACCGGCATCGCGCTCGCGAACCATCGGCAGATCGACGGGCTGTTCTTCACCGGCAGTTCCGATACGGGCACGCTGCTGCACAAGCAGTTCGGCGGCCGTCCGGAAATCGTGCTCGCGCTCGAGATGGGCGGCAACAACCCGCTCGTGATCGGCGAAGTCGAGGACATCGACGCAGCCGTGCATCACACGATCCAGTCGGCGTTTCTGTCGGCCGGCCAGCGCTGCACGTGCGCGCGCCGCATCTTCGTGCCGCAGGGCGCGTTCGGCGACCGCTTCCTCGCGCGCTTCGCCGACGTCACGTCGAAGATCACCGCCGACGTGTTCGACGCCGATCCGCAGCCGTTCATGGGCGCGGTGATCTCGGCACGCGCGGCCGCGAAGCTGGTCGATGCGCAGGCGCGCCTGGTCGAGCAGGGCGCGAAGCCGATCGTCGCGATGGCGCAGCGCGATCCGCGCCTCGGCTTCGTGAATGCGGCGATCGTCGACGTGACGGGCGTCGCGAACCTGCCCGACGAAGAGCATTTCGGCCCGCTCGCGCAGGTCGTCCGCTATGCGACCTTCGATGACGCGATCGAACGGGCGAACGATACGGCGTTCGGCCTGTCCGCCGGCCTCTTGGCCGACGACGCGAAGGTGTGGGAGCACTTCCGCCGCACGATCCGCGCGGGGATCGTCAACTGGAACCGGCCGACCAACGGCGCCTCGTCCGCGGCGCCGTTCGGCGGCACGGGCCGCTCGGGCAACCATCGCCCGAGCGCGTACTACGCGGCCGACTATTGCGCGTATCCGATGGCGTCGGTGGAAAGCACGCAACTGACTTTGCCCGCGAGCCTGTCGCCGGGCCTGCATTTCTGATCGAGGGAACGACGATGAACGCACAAGAAGCCAATTTCGACGGGCTCGTCGGCCCGACCCACAACTACGCCGGGCTGTCGTTCGGCAACGTGGCGTCGCTCAACAACGAGAAGTCGGCCGCGAACCCGAAGGCCGCCGCGAAGCAGGGCCTGCGCAAGATGAAGCAGCTCGCGGATCTCGGTTTCGCGCAAGGCGTGCTGCCGCCGCAGGAGCGGCCGTCGCTGCGTCTGCTGCGCGAGCTCGGCTTCTCCGGCAAGGACGCGGACGTGATCGCGAAGGCCGCGAAGCAGGCGCCCGAGCTGCTCGCCGCGGCGAGCTCGGCGTCGGCGATGTGGACCGCGAACGCGGCCACCGTCAGTCCGTCGGCGGATACCAGCGACGGCCGCGTGCACTTCACGCCGGCGAACCTGTGCAGCAAGCTGCATCGCGCGATCGAGCACGAAGCGACGCGCCGCACGCTGTCGACGCTGTTCGCGGACCCCACGCACTTCGCGGTGCACGAAGCGCTGACCGGCACGCCGGCGCTCGGCGACGAAGGCGCGGCGAACCATACGCGCTTCTGCGCGGAATACGGCAAGCCGGGCATCGAATTCTTCGTGTACGGCCGCGCGGAATACCGTCGCGGCCCCGAGCCGAAGCGCTTCCCCGCGCGTCAGACCTTCGAGGCGAGCCGCGCGGTCGCGCATCGCCACGGGCTCGCGGAGGAAGCGACCGTGTACGCGCAGCAGGACCCGGACGTGATCGACGCGGGCGTGTTCCACAACGACGTGATCTCGGTCGGCAACCGCGACACGCTGTTCACGCACGAACGCGCGTTCGTCAACAAGCAGGCGATCTACGACACGCTGACCGCCGCGCTCGACGCACGCGGTGCGCGCCTGAACGTGATCGAGGTGCCCGACGCGGCGGTGAGCGTGAACGACGCGGTGACGTCCTACCTGTTCAACAGCCAGCTGTTGTCGCGCGCGGATGGTTCGCAGGTGCTCGTCGTGCCGCAGGAATGCCGCGAGAACGCGCGGGTCGCCGCCTATCTCGACCAGCTTGCGGCCGGCAACGGCCCGATTCACGACGTGCTCGTGTTCGACCTGCGCGAAAGCATGAAGAACGGCGGCGGCCCGGCGTGCCTGCGCCTGCGCGTCGTGCTGACCGAAGCCGAGCGCGCGGCCGTCACGTCGAACGTGTGGATCAACGACACGCTGTTCGCGTCGCTCGACGCGTGGATCGACAAGCACTATCGCGATCGCCTCGCACCGGAAGACCTCGCCGATCCGGCGCTGCTCGACGAGTCGCGCACGGCGCTCGACGAGCTCACGCAGATCCTGCGCGTCGGTTCGCTGTATGACTTCCAGCGCTGAGGTACGGATGCCGGCCGCCGCGTTGCTCGACGATTTTCTCGCGTTCACGCTGGCTGGTGAGGCGCCGGCCGAACGGGACGGCGTCTGCGCGGGCGGCGCGGTGCGCTGGCAATGGCTCGGCGATGGGCTGCTCGCGTTCGAACCGGCGGCGGCCGACGCCGCGGCGCGCGCGAGCGTGCTCGTGTCGGCCGGCGTGCATGGCGACGAGACCGCGCCGATCGAGCTGCTGTCGATGCTCGTGCGCGACCTCGCGGCGGGTGCGCTGCCGCTCGCGTGCCGGCTGCTCGTCGTGCTCGGCAACGTGCCGGCGATGCGCGCGGGCGAACGCTATCTCGACGACGACCTGAACCGCCTGTTCGGCGGCCGTCACGCGCAGGTGCCCGCGAGCCGCGAAGCGCCGCGCGCCGCGCAGCTCGAAGCGGCGGCATCCGCGTTCTTCGCGGCGGCGCCGGCGGGCAGCGCACGCTGGCACATCGACATGCACACAGCGATTCGCGCATCGGTGTTCGAGCAGTTCGCGCTGCTGCCGCACACGGGCACGCCGCCCACGCGCGCGATGGTCGAGTGGCTCGGCGATGCACGCATCGCGGCCGTGCTGCTGCATACGGCGAAGGGCAACACGTATTCGCATTTCACCGCCGAGCATTGCGGCGCGCTGGCGTGCACGCTGGAGCTCGGCAAGGTGCGCCCGTTCGGCCAGAACGACCTGACGCGCTTCGCGCCGGCCGACCGCGCGGTGCGCAAGCTCGTGTCGGGTGGGCGGGCGGAAGGCGGTGCCACGTTGCCGCGCGTGTTCACCGTCATCGACCAGATCACGAAGCAGAGCGACGCGCTCGAGCTGTTCGTCGCGGCCGACGTCGCGAACTTCACCCCGTTCACGCGCGGCACCGTGCTCGCGCAGGACGGCGACTACCGCTACACGGTGAAGCACGACGAGGAACGGATCGTGTTTCCGAACCCGACCGTGAAGCCCGGCCTGCGCGCCGGTCTGCTCGTGATCGATACGACGCGCGACACGCTGGCCGCACTCGTCTGATCGATGCGCGATTTGCGGCCCGCGGCGACTCGCCGCCCGCACATCGTCTCGCGGTCCATTCATTTTTGCGATAACACCCGCCCGCCGCACGGCTGGCGCACGTGTCGCGCTTGCGTATTTGCGACACCGTCTTGCAAGTTCGACGGGGCGCGTGGTGGCCGCCGGACGCGCAGCGCAGCATTGCGCATCGGTGGCCCCTTTGCCATATTAGGCCGCGCGGATTGGTACAATCGCGCCCTTGCGGCTGTTGCGCCGCATCACGGCGCGGCATCGGCATTGTCGGTGTCATCCGACCCTGCAATGATGCATGCGCCCGTAGTTCCGGAACATTCGAGTATCGAGGAGAACACCTGATGAAGTTGGATTGGCGTAAAGTGGCCGCGCATGCGGTGGTGGCGGCATCGGCGATGGCGGCAGGCAGCGCGTTTGCCGCGGATCTGAAGGAGATCCGGTTCGGCGTCGAGGCCTCGTACGCACCGTTCGAATACAAGACGCCCGACGGCAAGCTGACCGGCTTCGACATCGACATCGGCAACGCGGTGTGCGCGAAGCTGAAGACCAAGTGCGTGTGGGTCGAGAACGACTTCGACGGCCTGATCCCGGCGCTGCAGGCGCGCAAGTTCGACGCGATCAACTCGGACATGACGATCACCGAGCAGCGCAAGCACGCGATCGCGTTCACCGATCCGATCTACACGATTCCGAACCAGCTGATCGCGAAGCAGGGCAGCGGCCTGCTGCCGACCCCGCAATCGCTGAAGGGCAAGCGCGTCGGCGTGCTGCAGGGCACGATCCAGGAAGCGTACGCGAAGAAGAAGTGGGCGCCGGCCGGCGTTGAAGTCGTGCCGTACCAGACGCAGGATCTGGCGTACGCCGACCTGAAGTCGGGCCGTCTCGACGCGACGTTCCAGGATTCGGAAGCCGGCTCGAAGGGCTTCCTGACGAAGCCGCAAGGCCAGGGCTTCGCGTTCGCGGGCGGCACGGTCAGCGACACCGAGATCCTCGGCTCTGGCGTCGGCTTCGGCCTGCGCAAGAACGACGCGGCGCTGAAGACCGCGCTCGATCAGGCGCTGAAGGACCTGAAGGCCGACGGCACGATCGACAACCTCGCGAAGAAGTACTTCAGCGTGCCCGTCACGCTCAAGTAAGCGCTTCGCTCGAGCGCACGCTGTAAAGAAAACCCGGCCGCTGATGCGGCCGGGTTTTTCTTTGGGGGAGCGAAAACGCCGGACGCGCGCCGGCCGTCAGCCGGGCTGCGCGGGAAAGAACCGCCCCAGCTCGCGCGCGAGTTCGTTGAGCACGGCCATCTCCTGCTGCGAGATCTTGCGCGCGGGTTGCGCGCCCGCCCAGTCGCCGTACAACAGCGCGACACTCGTCGTGCCGACGCGCACGGGCAACAGCACGAATGCGCGCGTGTCGTCGAACGCGTCGAGATACCACGCGGGGAGGCGCTTCATCATCTTCGGCTCCTGCGCCTGCTCGATGAAGATGCCGACCGAGTTCGAGATCGCGAGATGAAACACGTCCGGTTCGAAGCGTTCGTCGAAGCGCAGCCGGTCGAGCGCCGTGTCGACGCCGGGGCCGAAGCCCAGGCGCGCGGCGAACGTACCGTCGTCGTGACGCACGAACATCACGGTGCGCGTGAAGGCGAGACCGGCCAGCAGGCTTTCCGACGCGAGTGCGAGCACCGGCGTCAGCACGTGCTCGGACGGCAGCGCGCGCAGGTCGGCCAGACCGGCTTCGAGGCAGGCCTCGGGCGCGGCCTGCGCGCGTGCGATCGCATCGGCGTTCGCGCGCAGCTCGACGATCTCGCGCATCACGGTGTCGCTCGCTTCCTCGCGCGCGAGCCGTTCGGCGATCTCGACGAGCGCGTCGGATTCCATGTCGAGCTCCGCGCCGTAGTGCTGCGCGAGCGCCGCGATGCGCGCGTCGCGCTGCGGGCTCGCGGGCATGACGAGCGCGCCGGCGACGTCGGTCGAGCAGCGGCTCACCGCGCGCAGCCAGCGGATGCGCTCGGCCGGGCCGCGATCGGCCGGGCCGTCGTCGGCCGCCGGGCCTGCGTGGCGGGCGTCGCCGTCGTCGTCGAACGCATCGGCGTGCGCCGCGTGATCTCCGTTGGCCATCCCCGCGCGGATCACGTCGGGCAGCCGCCAGCGCGCGGCAGCCTCGAGACCGATCTCGTCGAAGCCGACGCCGAGCACGTCGACGCAGGCGGCCGATTCGTCGCCGTTCAACTCGGCCGCGCGGCGGCGGATGTGATCCCATTCGTTGTCGAGATAGCAGACCACCAGCAGCTTGCCGACCTGGCGCATCAGCGTGCAGACGACGGCTTCCTCGCCCGAGCGCAGTTCGGCGCGCTCGGTGAGCTTGCGCGCGACGCAGCCGGACAGCAGCGCGCGGTTCAGCGCCAGCTTCGCGTCGATGCGCCGCGGCGTGCTCTGATGGAAATGGTCGACGAGCTTCAACCCGACCACGAGATGGCCGACGGCGTCCATGCCGAGCACCATCAGTGCGCGGGTCACGGTGGTGATGTTGCCGCCGAACGCCATGTACATCGCGGAGTTCGCGAGCCGCAGCACTTTCTGCGTGAGCGCGAAGTCCGACAGCACGACGCGCACGAGCGCGGTGAAGTCGAGGTCGTCGTTCTTCATCGCGGCCATCGTCGCGCGCAGCGATTCCGACAGCAGCGGGAAATCGCCCCGTTCGTTCATCCGGGCCCACAGCTTGTCGAGCAGCGCGGTGCGGGGCAGGTATTCGGTGGTTGACATACGGATCTGTTCGGTTCGCCGCGCGCGTCAGGCGGCGGCGTGCAGGTGCAGCTGCTGCGCCTCGAAGCGCCGCGCGAGCTCCTCGGACGGCAGCGCCTGGCAGACGAGCCAGCCCTGGATGTGATTGCAGCCCATCTCCGACAGCAGCGCGCGCTGCGCCTCGGTCTCGACGCCTTCGGCGACGAGCTCGAGATCCAGTGTTTGCGCGAGGCCGACCACCGCCGACACGATCGCGCGGTCGTTGCGCGACGTCAGCAGGTTCTCGACGAAACTGCGGTCGATCTTCAGCTTCGCGAGCGGGAAGCGCTGCAGATAGGCAAGGCTCGAATAGCCGGTGCCGAAATCGTCGATCGCGAAGCGGATGCCGAGACCGGTCAGCTCCTCGAGCAGGATTTTCGCGTGCGCGGGATCGTGCATCAGCAGGCTTTCGGTGATTTCGAGCACGATGCGGCGCGGGTCGATGCCGGTCAGCGCGATCGCCTCGCGCACGCTCTGCGTGAAGCGCGGGTCGCGGAACTGCTGCGGCGACACGTTGACCGCCACGTATTGCAGCGCGAGCCCCTGGCCGTCCCACGCGACGAGCTGCATGCACGCGGCCTTGAGCACCCAGTTGCCGAGGTAGTTGATCAGGCCGATCGATTCGGCGAGCGGGATGAAGGTGGCCGGCGGCACGAGGCCGTGCACCGGATGGCGCCAGCGGATCAGTGCCTCGACGCCGACCACCGCGCCCGACTGGCTGCGCGTGATCGGCTGGAAATGGAGCGAAAACTCGCCGTTGCGCACGCCGTCGTACAGATCCGCCTCGAGCTTGAGCCGTTCGGCGTCGGCCGGATCGTCGACGGGCGCATGGAACGCGAGCGCGTTGCCGCCCGACGCCTTCGCCTGCGCGAGCGCGTGGTCGGCGCGGCGCAGCAGCGGGCTGTGATGCTGCGCCCGGTGCGGCGCGGCACGTTCGTCGGGATAGAGCGCGATGCCGATGCTCGCGGACAGGTGCACGGTCTGCCCCTGGAATACATAGGGCTCGCGCACCGCGGCCTGCAGCCGGCGCGCGAGCGCATCGGCGGCATGGCTCGCCTGCGCGCGGTCCGCTGCGCCCAGCACGACCGCGAACTTGTCGCTCGCGACGCGCGCGAGCCGCTCGTTCGGCGTGACGAGCGCCTTCAGCCGCTGCGCGGTCTCACGCAGCAGCATGTCGCCGGCGTCGTAGCCGAGCGCGCGGTTGATCCGCTGGTAGTCGTCGAGGTCGAGCAGCAGCAGCGCCGCGCAGGTGCCGTCCTCGTCGGCCGTCTGCTGCGCGGCCATCAGCGCCGGCACGAGCGCGGACAGGTTGTCGAGCCCCGTCATCGGGTCGTGGTGCATTTCGTACGTCAGGCGAGCCTCGAGCGCGCGCCACGACGACACGTCGAACGCCGCGATCGCGAAGCCGTCGACGCCGTGGTGGCGGCTCTTGAACGCGCGGATCTCGACGTCCAGCGGGTAGGTGAGCGACTTGACGATGCACATTGTCGCCTTCTCGACCTGGCCGGAACGAGCGGCGCGTGCAAGCAGGCCTTCGAGCGCCGGGGTATCCTGTTCGGCGATCAGGTCGCGCAGCGTCAGCGTATGCAGGTAGTCGCGGTGGTAGCCGATGAAGCGCAGGCTCGCATCGGACACGTACAGAAAGCGCAGCTCGCGGTCGACGTGGGCGAGGAAATCCACCGTGCCGACCGTCTGTTCCAGCCAGTTGCGCACGGAGTCGTCGCGGCGCGGCGCGACGGCGCGCGCGGGCATCAGCGCGCCGCCCGACCGAGCGAAGCGTCGCAGCGTATGCAAGGCGCTGCGCCAGGAGCCCTTGCGTGACGTCTGTTTCCTGTTGGCTTCCATGTTTCTCGCTGACGTGAAGGGCTGGAACCGGTTGTCCGGAAGGAATAACGGCAGACTGTCAGAAATCTTTAACGGGCCGGCCGCGGGCGGCGCTGCCGCGGTCCGGATCAACGAGGCAGGCGTTCGACAGGCGAACGCCTGAATGGCCTGCATCGAGGCCGACTTTATAAGAAATGAGGACGCAGATGAAGCGAAAACTGTTGCTGGGCGCCATGGCGGCGCTGGTGGCCGGCCATGCGCTGCTGGCGCAGGCGGAACTGAAGCCGGGCGCCGCGGCGCCCGATTTCACGACGCAGGCGTCGCTGGGCGGCAAGACTTACACGTACTCGCTCGCGGACGCACTGAAGCAGGGGCCGGTCGTGCTGTATTTCTATCCGGCGGCGTTCACGAAGGGCTGCACGATCGAGGCGCATGCATTCGCGGACGCGGTCGACCGTTACAAGGCTTACGGCGCGACGGTGATCGGCGTGTCGGCCGACAACATCGACACGCTGACGAAGTTCTCGGTGAGCGAGTGCCGCAGCAAGTTCCCGGTGGCGGCCGACCCGGACGCGAAGATCATCCGCGAATACGACGCGAAGCTGCCGGCGCTCGACCGGGCCAACCGCGTGTCCTATGTGATTTCGCCGGAAGGGAAGGTTCTCTACGAATACACGAGCCTGTCGCCCGACAAGCACGTCGAGAACACGCTCGCCGCCGTGAAGGCGTGGGCCGACGCGCATCCGAAGCAGTAAGCGGCTACCCCGCACGTGAAAACGGCCCGTCGTGCGGGCCGCGGGTACGGACATGCGCCGCCCCTCCGGGCGGCGTGCGACGGGCCGTTACGGGCCGTCAAGCGCGCAATGCCTGTTCGATCGGCACGCTGCCGCCGACGAAGCCGACGATCTTGCGCGAGATGCCGAGCTTGATCGCCTCGATCGCGGCCCATGCAACATCCTGGCGCGAGACGGGCGGCGCGGGCTCGAGCCACCTGTCGGTCAGCGCGATCTTGCCGACGCCCGGATCGTCCGTGAGCGGGCCCGGGCGCAGGATCACGTAGTCGACGCCCGACGCGATCACGCGCTCGTCGCCTTCGCGCTTCATCTGCGAATAGTGGTGCAGCGCGTCCGGGCCCTGCTCGGGCCGGTACGCGGACAGCGAGCTGACCACCACGAGCTTTTGCGTGTTGTAGGCCAGCGCGTAGTCGGCCGCGCGGGCGACCGCGTCGCGGTCGACCTGCTCCTCTTCGGTCGCACCGTCCGATTCCGCCGAGCCGGCCGTGTAGATCACGTGCGTGATGCCCTGGAACGCGTGCGAGAAATCGTTCGTCAGATCGGCCTCGACGACCCGTGCGCCCGCCAGCGCATAGCCGTGCCGGCGCACGAGCGCCGTGACCTCGAACTCCGGCTGCTTGAGCAGCAGATCCGCGCAGGCCTGGCCCGTCCGGCCGGTCGCGCCAATCAGCAGTACCTTCGTCGTCATGAAACCGCTCCTTGCTCGATGCGTCATCCATCCAGATAGGGACGGACGACCGATAACTCAAGTGTAATGTCGAATCGACCCGGCGGCGGATGCGTAATAAGGGGCGTACCGGCAGCGGGCGTACCGGCGTCGGGCGTACCCGGCACGCGGCGGCCCGGCGTTCATTCATTCACACGGATGCGGGAATGACGCGCCGACCGGCTATCATGTGCGCGATGCATTTTTCGCCGCTACGTGTGAATAACGCGGCGGCCCACCGGTTGGAGTACACATGGCATTACCTCTGGACAACGTCAGCATGGCCGTGTTCTGCGACTTCGAGAACGTCGCGCTCGGCGTGCGCGATGCGAAGTACGAGAAATTCGACATCAAGCCCGTGCTGGAGCGCCTGCTGCTGAAAGGCAGCATCGTCGTGAAGAAGGCCTATTGCGACTGGGATCGCTACAAGGGCTTCAAGGCGTCGATGCACGAAGCGAGCTTCGAGCTGATCGAGATCCCGCACGTGCGCCAGTCGGGCAAGAATTCGGCCGACATCCGGCTCGTCGTGGACGCGCTCGACCTCTGCTACACGAAGTCGCACGTCGATACGTTCGTGATCATCAGCGGCGATTCGGATTTCTCGCCGCTCGTGTCGAAGCTGCGCGAGAACGCGAAGAAGGTGATCGGCGTCGGCGTGAAGAAATCGACGTCGGATCTGCTGGTCGCGAACTGCGACGAATTCATCTTCTACGACGACCTGGTGCGCGAACAGCAGCGTGCGCTCGCGAAGCGCGAACAGCAGCAGCGCGCGGGCAACGGCGGCGCGAAGCGGCCCGATGAGCCATCGCGCAAGCACGACATGGATGCGCGCAAGGCCGAGGCGATCGCGCTGGCGGTCGAGACGTTCGATGCGCTCGCGTCGGAGCGCGACGACGTCGGCAAGATCTGGGCGTCGGTGCTCAAGAGCGCGATCAAGCGCCGCAAGCCGGATTTCAACGAGTCGTACTACGGATTCCGCGCGTTCGGCAACCTGCTCGACGAAGCGCAGGCGCGCGGCCTGCTCGAAGTGGGGCGCGACGACAAGTCGGGCGCGTTCGTGTCGCGGGCTCGCCAGTCGGCCGCGGCCGAGCACGTTGCCGCAGGGGGTGAAGGCGGCGCGGCGCACCACGGCGGCCACCACGGTACGCGCGCGGCGGAGGCGGTGCCGGCCGGCCGCGAGGCGCGCCGTCGCGGGCAGCGCGCGCAAGCCGTCGTCCACGAAAGCGTGCAGGTCGAGGCTGAGGACGCGGAAGACGCGGAATTTGCCGAGGTCGCCGATGCGACGCCGGCCGAAACACCCGGTGCACCCGACATGCCCGACGTGGCCGAAGCGCACGGCGACGCGAAGGATGGCCGCAAGCGTGCGCGCAAGAGCGCGGCGAAGAAGACCGGCGCGAAGAAGGGCGCGGCCGCGAAGGGCACCGGTCGCCCCGCGGCCGGCAAGCCGGACGCCGCCGCGCAGGGCGATGCGGCGCACGGTGGCGATGCACACGCGCCCGGCCAGCGTGGGGACGAGTCGCATCGCGACGCAGCGCATGACGAGGGGCACGCGGCGGCGCCAGCCGAACCGGCGCCTCGCGCTTCCGGCGCTCGGGACGAGGCCGCGCAATCGTCGCACGACGTGGCGCCGCTCGACGGGACGCCCGAAGGCGCTGCCGAAGCACCGGCCGCCGCCAAGCCGAAGAAACCGGCCCGCAAGGCGGCACCGCGCGCGCGCCGTCCGCGCAAGACGACGGCCGCTGCCGAGTAACCGGGTAACGGTAGCTGCCAGCCGGCGACAGTCTGACGATCGGCCGGGTCTCGTCCGCAACCGGGCGACACCCGCGCCGCGCCATCCGGGCCGGCGCAATGCCGGCCTGCCGCGCTACCCGTTCACCACGTACGGCTGCGTCATCACTTCGAGGAAGTGACCGTCCGGATCGTCGAAGTACACGCCGGGGCCGCCGTTGTGGCGGTAGATGTCACCGGGTTGCCGCTTCGCCGGATCGGCCCAGTGCGGCAACCCGCGTTCGCGAATGCGTGCGAGCACGCGATCGAAGCCGGCCTCGTCGATCAGGAACGCGTAATGCTGCGACCGGATCTCTCCCGCCTGCTCATAAAAATCGAGCGACACACCATTGTCGAGCGCGATAACCAGCATCGCGCCGAACGGCGTCGGCGGCGGCAATTCCAGCAGTTCGGTGAGGAAGCGGCTCGACGCATGCTTGTCGCGGCACCAGACGATCGTGTGGTTGAGCTGGACGTTCATGGCGGGTTCCCGTGCAGGGGACGGCGGTGGGCATGGACACACGATAGCCGATTGCGGCTGGTCCGCAAGCCGGGGCCGCAGCCTATCGAGCGGTCCCCATCATTCGTCGGCTGAAACGATCTGGACGAACGGCTACTTTTTCGGGAGCCAAGGTCATTGGCGCCGCTTTTTACGCCGCCAAGAATTCCTGTAAGCCATCGCCGTCATCCGCCGGATGACGAACGGGCGATGCGCAACAGGGAGACAGACGATGCGCTTCACGCTGAACGGCCAACCGTTCGATTTCGACGGCGATCCCGATACGCCGCTCCTGTGGGTCATTCGCGACTCGGCCAGACTGACCGGCACCAAATACGGCTGCGGCATCGGCGCGTGCGGGGCCTGCACCGTGCACCTCGACGGCGAAGCCGCCCGTGCGTGCGTGTTGCCGGCGGCAAGCGTCGCGGGCCGCGCGGTCACGACGATCGAAGGGCTGTCGCGCGATCGCTCGCATCCGGTGCAGCGCGCGTGGATCGAGAAGGACGTGCCGCAGTGTGGCTATTGCCAGTCGGGAATGGTGATGGCGACGGCCGCGCTGCTCGCGCACCACCGCAAGCCGACCGACGCGCAGATCGACGCGGCCGTCACGAACCTGTGCCGCTGCGCGACCTATCAACGCATTCGGGAGGCGATCCATGTCGCGGCCGGCTGACGCGGTGCGGGCGCGGCCCGTGCCAAATGCGGCGCGGCGCGTGTTCCTGAAGGGCGGCGTCGCGCTGGCGGGCAGCCTGTTGCTGCCGCTGGCGTTCGGCGATGTCGTGCAGGCGGCCGGCGACGGCGCGCGCTTTCGCGAGATCAACGATTGGGTTCGGGTCGACGCGGACGGCAGGACGATCATCGGTTTGTCGCAAGCGGAAGTCGGGCAGGGCGTCTATACGGGGCTGCCACAGGTGCTGGCCGACGAGATGGATGCCGACTGGCGCAGCGTGACGATCGAGTTCGTCACGGGGCGCGACGCGTACCGGATCGACGCCGCGAACGAGGCGCCGCAGCAATTCGTCGGCGCATCGATGTCGGCGACGATGTTCTACACGCGATTGCGGATCGCGGGTGCGCAGGCGCGCTCGGCGTTCCTGCGGGCCGGCGCCGCGCGGCTCGGCGTGCGCGACACGCAATGCGTGACGCGCGACGGCCGCGTCGTCCATCCGCCCAGCGGTCGTTCGCTGTCGTACGGCGCACTCGTCGACGACGCGGCCAGGCTGCCGCACGATCCGCAGCCGCATCTGAAGCCGGCCTCCGCGCACACGCTGATCGGCCGCTCGCTGCACAAGCTCGATGTGCCCGCGAAGGTCGACGGCAGCGCGATCTTCGGCATCGACGTGCAGGTGCCCGACATGCTGATCGGCGCGCTAACGATGGCGCCGACGCTGAACGGCAAGCCGACCGCCGTGAAGAACCGCGACGCATTGCGTGCGATGCCGGGCGTGGCGGACGTCGTGCTCGCGAAGGACGCGGTGATCGTCGTCGCGCAGACCTACTGGCAGGCGAAGAAGGCGTGCGACGCGGCGGACATCGTGTGGGACGCGGGCTCGACGCCGGCATTCGACAGCGCGACGATCCTCGCGCAGCGCAAGGGCGCGCTGCAGGCGGAACACGCGGTGGTCGCCACGCGGATCGGCGAACCCGTGCGCCAGCTTGCCGAGTCCGGCGCGATCGTCGAAGCCGATTACCACACGCCGTACATCGTTCACGCGACGATGGAGCCCGTCAACGCGACCGTACACGTGCGGGCCGGCGAGATCGAGGTCTGGGGGCCGATCCAGGGGCAGGACAAGGTGCGCTGGACGCTGTCGGCGCTGTTCGGGGTACCGGCCGAGCGCGTGATCGTCAACACGACGTTTCTCGGCGGCAGCTTCGGCCGCAAGTACGTGCCCGATTTCGTCGTGCATGCGGCCGTCGCGTCGAAGGCGGTCGGGCGGCCCGTGAAGGTGATCCGCTCGCGCGAGGACGACATCCGTCACGGCTTCTATCGGCCGTGCGCGTCCGCGCGGTTTCGCGCGGCGCTCGGCCGCGACGGCCTGCCGGTCGCGCTGCATGCGCGCGTCGCCGGCCATTCGCTGTATGCGGCGATCAAGCGCGACCGCTACGACAAGGCGGGCGGCTGGGACGAGACGATGCTCGACGGCCTGTACGACCTTTGCTACGACGTGCCGAACCTGCTGGTCGATTCGGTCACGGTGATGCAGCCGATTCCGGTCAGCTTCATGCGTAGCGTCGGCAGCACGTCCACCGTGTTCTTCCTCGAAAGCTTCGTGAACGAGCTCGCCCATACGGTGCGAGCCGACCCGGTGCAATACCGGCGCGCATTGCTGAAGCACGATGCGCTCGCGCTGCGTGTGCTCGATGCGACGGCCGCGCGTGCGAACTGGTTCGGCCGCGCGTCGGCGGGCCTGTCGCGCGGGGTCGCGTATTCGCTGTACACCGGGCGCGGCGGCGCATTCAGCACGTACGTCGCGGCGATCGCCGAGGTGCGCGTGACGCGCGGCAACGTGAAGCTCGAGCGGATCGTGTGCGGGATCGACTGCGGCCGCGCGATCAATCCGCTGCTGATTCGCGAGATGGTCGAGGGCGGCGTCGGTTTTGCGCTCACCAACACATTCAGGAGCGAGATCACGTTCGAGCACGGCGCGGTCGTGCAGCGCAATTTCGCCGACTATCCGCTGCTCGGCCTGGCCGCGATGCCGAAGATCGACGTGGTGATCGTCGACAGCGACCGCGATCCGCAAGGCTGCGGCGAGGTCGCGTTGCCGCCCGTCGCGCCGGCGGTGGCGGATGCGATCTGGCGCGCGACCGGCGAGCGGCCGCGTTCGATGCCGTTCGATACGCCGCTCGCGACCTGAACGACCCGGTATTCCCCACCGGCCGGCGGCGCCGCGCGCATCGCCGGTCAATAGCAAGCATAACGACACGACTGGTCTGGAGACCTCAATGAAAACCTTTCGCATGGCCGCCACGGCCGTCTCGTTCGCGGCGGCGGCCGCCGCATCGCCGGGCGCGCAGGCGCAGGGCAGCGTGACGCTGTACGGCATCGTCGACACCGGCGTGCAGTACTACAACAACGCGGCAGGCGGCGGCGCGGTCGCCGGCATGCCGTCGCTGACCGGTGAAGTGCCGTCGCGCTTCGGGTTGCGCGGCGTCGAGGATCTCGGCGGCGGCTACCGCACGTTCTTCGTGCTCGAAAACGGCTTCGCGATGAATTCCGGTGCGCTGAACTACGGCGGGCGGCTGTTCGGCCGGCAGGCGAACGTCGGCGTCGATTCGCCGTACGGCACGCTCACGCTCGGGCGGCAGATGAACATGTCGATGCTCGTGCTGCTCAACGCCGACGTGATCGGCCCGTCGATTCATTCGATGGCGAGCTTCGACAGCTATCTGCCGAACGCGCGCAGCGACAGCGCGATCGGCTATCTCGGCCACTTCGGCGGCGTGACGCTCGGCGGCACGTACAGCACCGGGCGCGACGCGGCGGGCCCGGCCGGCCCGTCGGCCACGAACTGCGCGGGCAACGTGCCGGGCGACCCGGTGGCCTGCCGGCAATATACGATGATGGTGGCGTACGACGCGCCGCAGTTCGGCGTGGCCGCTTCGTACGACGTGATGCACGGCGGCACGGGCGCGTCGGCGCCGCTGTCGAGCCCCGGCTATACGGACACGCGCACGATCGTCGATGCGTACGTCAAGTTCGGCATCGCGAAGCTCGGCGCGGGCTGGGTCCGCCGCAATACGGCGGCCGCGGCCCACAGCCAGTCGGACATCTTTTTCGCGGGCGGCACGGTCTACGCGACGCCGGCGCTATCATTCGACGCACAGGCCGTGCGCTATCTGCTGCGCGGCCGCTACGACTCGAACCTGTTCGTCGGGCGGGCGAATTACAGCCTGTCGAAGCGTACGCTGGTCTATACGTCCGTCGGCTACATGACGAACAGCGCGCTCGGCACGTCGGCGGTGGCGGCAGGCGGCAGCGTCGGCACCGGCCGCAACCAGGTCGGCGCGATGGCGGGCCTCCAGCAGCGCTTCTGACGCCGCGGCGCGTTCCACGGAGACTTCGACGATGACGACCGATCTTCTCAGCGACGTGCTGACCGACCTGCGGGCCGATGCGGTCGTCACCGGGCGCTTCACCTTGAGCGCGCCGTGGGCGATCCGCAAGCCGGCCGTCGCGGGCGCGCCGTTTCGCACCTGCGCGGGCAGCCCGTTCTTCCTGGCGGTCGCGGGCGCCGCCCCCGTGTACGTCGAGCCGGGCGACTTCGTGCTGCTGCCGCATGGCGACGAGCACGTGATGGCGTCGTCGCTCGACGTGCCGCCCGTGCCGTTCGACACGCTGATGGCCGACAAGGGCATCCGGCCGCGCTTCGACACGCCGCTCGAATTCGTCGCGGGCGGCGGCGGCGCGACCAGCGAGCTCTATACGGGGATCGTCGTGTATCGCGACATCGTGCGCAGCCCGCTGTTCTCGGTGTTGCCGACGCTGATCCACGTGCGCGCCCATGACGCGGCCGTCGCGCCGTGGCTCGCCAGCACGCTGCAGAGCTTCATCCAGGAATCGATGGCGTGCCAGCCGGGCTGGGCGGTTGCCGCGATGCGCCTGGCCGACGTGCTGTTCGTGCAGCTGTTGCGCGCGCATCTGCAGTCGTCGGCGAATCACACGGGCTGGCTGCGCGGGCTCACCGATCCACAGATCGGCCGCGCGATGGCGCTGATGCACCGCGACCCGCGGCGCAACTGGCAGCTCGCGAGCCTCGCGGCCGAGGCCGGCATGTCGCGTTCGCGCTTTTGTGCGCATTTCGCCGAACGGGTCGGCGAGACGCCGATCGGTCATCTGACCGCCTACCGGATGTATCTGGCGAGCGGCGAGCTCGCGAACGGCAAGCTACGGTTGATCGAGATCGCCGAGCGGGTCGGCTACACGTCGGAGAAGGCGTTCGCGCGCGCGTTCCATCGCTGGTCGGGGATGGCGCCGCGCCGTTATGCGCGCAATGCACGGGATCTGTATGACCTTGCACGTAACGGATGACCGCGCAGCGCGCGATCGGGTGCCGGCGCTTGCGCGCGGCCTCGCGATTCTCGAAGCGGTCGCGGCCGGGTCGTCGTCCGCGACCGCCGCAAGCCTCGCGTCGCGGCTCGACGTGCCGCGCAACTCGATCGCCCGGCTGCTGAGGACGCTGGTCCGGCACGCGTTTCTCGTCGTCGATGCGCACGGCCGCTATCGGCCCGGGCCGGCCGCCGCGCGGGTCGCGGCCGCGTATCTCGGCGCACGGCCGGAAGTCGCGCACGCGCAGCCGGTGCTGGACGCGTTGTGCGCGCGCAGCGGGCTCGCCGCGCAGTTGCTTGGGCGGGATGGCGCGGAAGTCGTCGTGCTCGCGCAGGCCGCGCCCGATGGGGCCGCCTGCCTCGTCACACGCGTCGGCGCACGGTTCGCGGGGCGGACAGGGGAGGCGGCGGACGACGAAAGCGACGCGGCCGACGCTGGCGGCCGGCCCGTCCGGCGGTTTGGCCGGCCAGGCGCGTCGCGGCAGGCGGCCGGCATCGTCGCGATGCCGGTGGATGCGGGAGGGACGCTCGCGATCGGCGTCGCGGTCGATGTGCCGGGCGACGCGCGATGGCGGCAGATAACCGGGATGATCGACGACGCGGCGCGGCGCTTGTCGGACGCGCTGGCCGATCCGGCCGAGGTCGACCGCCGCTGAGCGTCGTCGTCGGCTGTCGCGGCCCACCGGCCCGGACGCCGGCTGCGCGCTACGTTCGCGGGGGCGTGGGCCGACGAGCGGAGCGAGGCGGTACGACATGCCCCGTCCATTCGCGTCCGGCCGCTTTCGTCACTCGCCCGCGACCGCCGGCCCGCCGGTATTGCCGCGGCGATTGCGGCGCTTCTCGGCCCACACGCGGAACCGGTCCATGTACAGGTAGACGACCGGCGTCGTATAGAGCGTCAGCACCTGCGACATGACGAGGCCGCCAGCGATCGCGATCCCGAGCGGCGCGCGCAATTCGGCGCCGTCGCCGTTGCCGAACGCGAGCGGCAGCGCGCCGAGCAGCGCCGCCATCGTCGTCATCATGATCGGGCGGAAGCGCAGCAGACACGCCTCGTGGATCGCGTCGAACGACGACTTCCCGTGGTTGCGTGTCTGGTCGATCGCGAAGTCGACCATCATGATCGCGTTCTTCTTCACGATGCCGATCAGCAGGATCACGCCGATCAGCGCGATGATGCTGAACTCCGTCTTGAACAGCAGCAGCGCGAGCAGCGCGCCGACGCCGGCCGACGGCAGCGTCGACAGGATCGTGATCGGGTGGATGTAGCTCTCGTACAGGATGCCGAGCACGATGTAGACGGCCAGCAGCGCGGCGAGGATCAGGATCGGCTGATCGTTCATCGACTGCTGGAACGCCTGCGCGGTGCCCTGGAAGCTGCCGACGATCGTCGGCGGGACGCCGATCTGCGCCATCGTCTGATAGATGATCTGCGTCGCCTGCGACAGCGACACGCCCGGCGGCAGGTTGAACGAGATCGTGGTCGCGACGAACAGCCCCTGGTGGTTGACCGACAGCGGCGTCGTGCTCGGCCCGAACGTCGCGATCGCCGACAGCGGGATCATCGTCGACTTCGAGGTCGACACCGACGCGCCCGACGACGCGCTCGACTTGCCGCTCGCCGCGATCGAATTGAGCGCCTGGTTGCGCGCGGAATCGGACGCGATCGCCGCGGCGCTCTGCGCGGCCGTGCCGGCGCTCGACGTGCCGGCCGAGGTCGCGACGAAGGTGCCGGCGGCTGCGTTGGTGGTCTGCGAGCCGTTCGCGCTGCCCCCCGACGTGCTGATCCACACCTGGTTCAGCATCTCCGGGCTCTGCCAGTACTTCGGCGCGACTTCCATCACGACGTGGTACTGGTTCAGCGGGTTGTAGATCGTCGAGACCTGGCGCTGGCCGAACGCGTCGTACAGCGTGTTGTCGATCTGCGCGGGCTTGATGCCGAACCGCGCGGCGGTGGCGCGGTCGATCGTCACCATCGCCTCGAGGCCGCCTTGCTGCTGGTCGGAGTTCACGTCGGTCAGCTCGGGGCGCTTCTGCAGCGCCTCGGTCAGGATCGGCCCCCACTTGTACAGGTCGGCGCTCGAATCGCCGAGCAGCGTGAACTGGTACTGCGCGTTGCTCTGCCGGCCGCCGACGCGGATGTCCTGCGCCGCCTGCAGGAACGTGCGCGCGCCCGCCACGTCCGCCAGCCGCGGGCGCAACTGCTGGATCACCTGGTCGGCCGACAGCTTGCGCTCGGTGCGGTCCTTCAGCGTGACGAACATGAAGCCCGAGTTGGTCTGCGTGCCGCCGGTGAAGCCCGCGACGCTCTTCACGTTCGGGTTGCCCTGCACGATGCGCATCATCTCGGAGAATTTCAGCTTCATCGCCTGGAACGACGTCGACTGGTCGGCCTGGATGCCGCCGATCATCAGCCCGGTGTCCTGCTGCGGAAAGAAGCCCTTCGGCACGACGATGTACAGGTAGACGTTCAGCCCGATCGTCGCGAACAGCGTCAGCAGGATCAGGAGCGGCCGGCGCAGCGCCCACGACAGCGAGCGCTCGTAGCCGCGTTGCATGCGCGCGAAACCGCGTTCGAGGAAGCGCCCGAAGCGGCCCTCGCTTTGCGGGTCGTGCTGTTCGGGCAGCAGGCGCGCGCACATCATCGGCGTGACCGTGAGCGACACCGCGAGCGACACGGCGATCGCGAGCGACAGCGTCAGCGCGAACTCGCGGAACAGGCGCCCGACGATCCCGCCCATCAGCAGGATCGGCAGGAACACCGCGACGAGCGAGATGCTCATCGACAGCACCGTGAAGCCGACTTCGCGCGCGCCGTCGAACGCGGCCTGCATCCGCGGCTTGCCGTTCTCGATGTGCCGCGAGATGTTCTCGAGCACGACGATCGCGTCGTCGACGACGAAGCCGGTCGCGACGATCAGCGCCATCAGCGACAGGTTGTCGATCGAGAAGCCGAGCAGATACATCGCGCCGAACGTGCCGACGATCGAGATCGGCACCGCGACGCTCGGGATCAGCGTCGCGCGCCAGTTGCGCAGGAACAGGAACACGACCATCACGACGAGGCTGATCGCGATCAGCAGCGTGTGTTCGGTGTCCCGCAGCGACGCGCGGATGGTGGTCGAGCGGTCGAGCACCGGCGTGACCGTGATGTCGGCGGGCAGCGACGCGGTGAGCTGCGGCAGCGCCGCGCGCACGCGGTCGATCGTCTCGATGATGTTCGCGCCGGGCGAGCGGTAGAGGATCACGAGCACCGCGCGCTTGCCGTTCGACAGGCCGAGGTTGCGCAGATCCTCGACCGAATCGACGACGTCCGACAGATCGGACAGCCGTACGGCCGAGCCATTGCGGTACGCGACGACGAGGTCGCGGTATTGCGACGCCTGGGACGCCTGGTCGTTCGTATAGAGCTGGAAACGCTGCGGGCCGAACTCGATCGCGCCCTTCGGCGCGTTGGCGTTCGCGGAAGCCAGCGCCGCGCGCACGTCCTCGAGGCCGATCCCGTAGTGGAACAGCGACTGCGGCTCGAGCTCGACGCGCACGGCCGGGTTCGCGGAGCCGCTCACGGTGACCTGGCCGATTCCGTCGATCTGCGACAGCGACTGCTGCAACACCGTCGACGCGGCGTCGTACACCTTCGCGGGCGACGCCGTCTCCGAGGTCAGCGACACGACCATGATCGGCGAATCGGCCGGGTTGACCTTGCGGTAGGTCGGATTGCTCTTCAGCGCGGCGGGCAGGTCGGCGCGCGCCGCGTTGATCGCGGCCTGCACGTCGCGCGCGGCGCCGTCGATGTCGCGGTTCAGGCCGAACTGCAGGATGATCCGCGCATTGCCGACGGTGCTCGTCGACGTCATTTCGGAGACGTCCGCGATCGAGCCGAGGTGCCGCTCCAGCGGGCTCGTCACGCTGGTCGCGACCGTTTCCGGGCTCGCGCCCGGCAGCGACGCCTGCACCGAGATCGTCGGAAAATCGACCTGCGGCAGCGGCGACACCGGCAGCTTGATGAACGCGAACAGGCCCGCGAGCGCGACGCCGAGCGCGAGCAGCGTCGTCGCGACGGGGCGGGTGATGAAGGGGCGCGACAGGTTCATCGGTTATGCACCCGTGTGCTTGCCTGCATCGGCGCCCGGCCCGTGCCGCTCGAACCAGCCGCGGACGCGGCGCGCGAGCGAATCGAAGCCGAGGTAGATCACGGGTGTCGTGAACAGCGTCAGCACCTGCGACACGATCAGGCCGCCGGCGATCGCGATCCCGAGCGGCTGGCGCAGCTCGGAGCCCGCGCCGGAGCCGACGATCAGCGGCACCGCGCCGAGCAGCGCGGCGAGCGTCGTCATCAGGATCGGCCGGAAGCGCAGCAGGCACGCCTGATAGATCGCCTCGCGCGGCGGCTTGCCTTCGACGCGTTCGGCCTCGAGCGCGAAGTCGATCATCATGATCGCGTTCTTCTTCACGATGCCGATCAGCAGCACGATGCCGATGATCCCGATGATGTCGAGGTCGTGCCCGGTGATCATCAGCGCGAGCAGCGCGCCGACGCCGGCCGACGGCAGCGTCGACAGGATCGTGATCGGGTGGATGTAGCTCTCGTACAGCACGCCGAGCACGATGTACATCGTGACGACCGCCGCGAGGATCAGGAACAGCTGGTTCGACAGCGACGCCTGGAACGCGAGCGCCGCGCCCTGGAAGCGCGTCTGGAACGAGCCGGGCAGCCCGATGTCCTTCTCGGCGGCCTCGATCGCCTTGACGGCCTCGCCGAGCGATGCGCCCGGTGCGAGGTTGAACGAGATCGTCGTCGACGGGAACTGCGACAGGTGCGCGACCAGCAGCGGCGACGGCCGCTCGTGGAACGACGCGATCGACGTCAGCGGCACCTGGCCGCCGCCGGCCGACGGCAGGTAGATGTCGTTCAGCGATTGCGCGTAGTGCTGCTCCTTCGGCTCCGATTCGAGAATCACGCGGTACTGGTTCGACTGCGTGAAGATCGTCGACACGATGCGCTGGCCGAACGCGTCGTACAGCGCGTTGTCGACGGTCGCCGGCGTGATGCCGAAACGCGCGGCGCTCGCGCGGTCGATCTCGATGTACACCGACTGGCCGTTGCTCTGCAGGTCGGTCGCGACGTCGGCGAGCGACGGCTCCTGCTGCAGCCGCGCGACGAGTTTCGGCACCCAGGTCGCGAACTCTTCCGAGTTCGGGCTCGTCAGCATGAACTGGTACTGCGTCGGGCTGACCGTCGAGTCGATCGTCAGATCCTGCACCGGCTGCATGAACAGCGAAATGCCGGTGATGTTCGACACACGCTGCTGCAGGTCGCGGATGATCTGCGCGGCGGTTTCGGCGCGTTCGTCGCGCGCCTTCAGGTTGATCAGCATTCGGCCGCTGTTCAGCGTGATGTTGCTGCCGTCGACGCCGATGAACGACGTGAGGCTGTCCACGTTCGGGTCCTTCAGGATCGCGGCCGCGAGCGTCTGCTGGCGTTCGGCCATCGCGCCGTACGAGATCGACTGCGGCGCCTGCGTGATCGCCTGGATCACGCCGGTGTCCTGCGCGGGGAAGAAGCCCTTCGGCACGTAGACATAGAGCAGGGCGGTCAGCCCGAGCGTCAGCAGCGCGACGACGAGCGTCGAGCGCTGGCGGTTCAGTACCCATTCGAGCGCGACCGCGTAGCGCGCGATCACCCAGTCGATCGCGCGGTGCACGCGCGCCTCGAAGCGGTGGCTCTCGGGCGGCGGCGAGTGGCGCAGCAGCTTCGCGCACATCATCGGCACGAGCGTGAGCGACACGATCGCCGAGATCACGATCGTCACCGCGAGCGTGATCGCGAATTCATGGAAGAGGCGCCCGACCACGTCGCCCATGAACAGCAGCGGGATCAGCACCGCGATCAGCGACACCGTGAGCGAGATGATCGTGAAGCCGATCTGCCGCGAGCCCTTCAGCGCGGCCTCGAGCCCCGATTCGCCTTCCTCGACGTAGCGCGCGATGTTCTCGATCATCACGATCGCGTCGTCGACGACGAAACCGGTCGCGATGGTGAGCGCCATCAGCGACAGGTTGTTCAGCGAGAAGCCGGCCATGTACATCACCGCGAGCGTGCCGATCAGCGACAGCGGCACCGACAGGCTCGGGATGATCGTCGCGTAGACGTTCGCGAGGAACAGGTACATCACCAGCACGACGAGCGCGACCGCGAGCAGCAGCTCGAACTGCACGTCGCGCACCGCCGCGCGGATCATCGTCGTGCGGTCGGTGACGATCTCGACGTCGAGCGCGGCCGGCAGCGTTTCCTGCAGCTTCGGCAACTGCGCCTTGATCGCATCGACGGTCGCGATTACGTTCGCGCCTGGCTGGCGCTGCACGTTCAGGATGATCGCCGGGTCCGAATTCACCCACGCGCCGAGCTTGGTGTTCTCCGAGCCGGCGACGACCGTCGCGACGTCGGTCAGCATCACCGGGCGGCCGTTCTTGTACGCGACGACCGCGCTGTTGTACTGGTCGGCGCTCGTCAACTGGTCGTTCGCGTTGATCGTGTACGCACGCGTGGGACCGTCGAAGTTGCCCTTCGGCGTGTTGACGTTCAGGTTCGAGATCGTCGTGCGCAGGTCGTCGAGGTTCATCCCGTACTTCGCGAGCGCGGTCGGGTTCGCCTGGATCCGCACCGCCGGGCGGTTGCCGCCCGACAGGCTGACGAGGCCGACGCCGGCGATCTGCGAGATCTTCATCGCGAGGCGCGTGTCGGCGAGATCCTGCACCTGCGTGAGCGGCAGCGTCTTCGACTTGACGGCGAGCGTCAGCACCGGCGCATCGGCCGGGTTCACCTTCGCGTAGATCGGCGGAGCGGGCAGGTCGGACGGCAGCAGGTTGCCGGCCGCGTTGATCGCGGCCTGCACTTCCTGTTCGGCGATGTCGAGCGGCAGGTCGAGCGAGAACTGCAGCGTGATCACCGACGCGCCGGCCGAGCTTTGCGACGACATCTGGTTCAGCGACGGCATCTGCCCGAACTGGCGTTCGAGCGGCGCGGTGACCGACGACGTCATCACTTCCGGGCTCGCGCCCGGGTAGAAGGTCTGGACCTGGATTGTCGGGTAGTCGACCTCGGGCAGCGCGGCGAGCGGCAGGAAGCGCAGCGCGACCAGACCGGCCAGCATGATCGCCGCCATCAGGAGAGCGGTGCCGACCGGCCGGAGAATGAAGAGGCGGGATGGATTCATCGAGCGGCCCGCGCGTTACTGGGCCGCGGGGGCTGCGGCTTGCGACGCGCCGTGCCGGTGTCCGCCGCGATGGCCGCCGGCACCGGACGCAGCCGATGCACCCGATGCGGCCCCTGCGCCGCGCGCGCCCGATGCGCCCTTCGGCTTGTCGGCCGGAATCGAGATCTTCGAGCCTTCGCGCAGACGGTCCGAGCCGTCGGTCACCACGCGCTCGCCGAGCGTCACGCCGCTGACGATGCTCGTGCGCTCGCCGTCGACCGGGCCGACCGTGACCTTGCGCACCGTCACCGTATTGTCGGGTTTCACGACATAGACGAACTGGCCGATCGAGCCCGTCAGCACGGCGGAGGTCGGCACGATCGTCGCGTTGCGCATCACGTCGACGAGCAGCCGCGTGTTCACGAACTGATTCGGGAACAGCATGCCTTCCTTGTTATCGAAGTTCGCGCGCAGCTTGACCGTGCCGGTGCTCGTGTCGATCTGGTTGTCGAGCGTCGCGAGCGAGCCCGTTTCGAGCGGCACGGTGTTGTTGCGGTTGTAGGCGGTGACCGACAGCTTCTGGCCGGCGTTCACCTGCTTGAGAATCTGCGGCAGGTTGTCTTCCGATGTCGTGAAGATCACGCTCATCGGCTGCAACTGCGTGATCACGACGATGCCGTTGGTGTCGCCCGGCGTCACGTAGTTGCCGGGGTCGACCTGGCGCAGGCCGACGCGGCCGGAGACCGGCGCCGTGATGCGCGCGTAGGTGAGATTGAGTTTCGCGGAATCGATCGCGGCCTGGTCGGTCTTCACCGCGCCTTCGTATTGCTTGACGAGCGATGCCTGCGTATCGACGGTTTGCGACGCGATCGAGTCCTGCGACAGCAGCGTCTGGTAGCGCTTCAGGTCGAGGCGGGCCGTCGCGAGCAGCGCCGCGTCGCGCGCATGCGTGCCTTCGGCGTTCTCGAGCGCGACCTGGTACGGGCGCGGGTCGATCTGCGCGAGCACGTCGCCTTTCTTGACGATCTGGCCTTCCTGGAACGACACCGACTGCAGGTAGCCCGACAACTGCGTCTTGACTGTCACGTTCGCGAGCGGCGTGACGGTGCCGAGCGCGGACAGCACGATCGGCATCTCGCCCTGCGTCACGGGGGCGACCTGCACCGGCTGCGGAACGTTCGCCATTGCAGCGGGGCCGCCGCGGCCGCGATGGCTGCCTGCGGCTGCGCTGGCGCCCGCGCCTTGCGCCGAGCTGCCTGTCGCGGGCGTGCGGTTCCACGGATGCCACCACAGCAGGCCGCCGATGACGACGACCGCGACGGTGCCGATCAGCAGCGTGCGGCGCGGGCGCCGTGCAGCGGCGGGCGCGGAGTCTTTCGAAGGGGGCGTGGGCTTTTGTTCGTTATCCATCGTGTTCTGTCAGGAAGACGGCGCGGCGGGCCGGAAAATCGGACTGCTGGGCTGCGCGTGGGCGTGCGGGTGACGGGACGGGGCGGCCCGGCTCGGTCCGGGGCCCCGCCGATCCGCGGGAAAAGAGCGGTGCGCACCGCGAATGCGGCGCGACGATGGGCATGATCCTACGTGCCGTCCCCGTTACAGTCCAGCGGTCTATCTTTCAACGGGTTACGGTCGTTACAGAACGCGACACGGCGATGACGAAACGATTACACGCCGACGCGCCGGGCCGGCGCGCCGCCGATTTCGCGGGTGATTTTCGCGATGCATTCCTGCAGCGCGGGCACCACCTGTTCCCGCAGCCATTCGGGCGGACACTGGTGCGCCGCGCCGCCGCAATTCACCGAATAGCGTTGACCGGACGGGCCGACGAACCCGGCCGCGACCGCATTCAGGCCCTCGCGCCATTCGCCGATCGCGATCGCGTGGCCGTCGCGCATCGCTTCGTCGAGCGCGGGCGTGAGGCGAGCGGACACATGCGGCCAGTCGTCGCCGGCCGTGGTGCGCAGCGACTCGAGCAGTTGCCGCCGCTCGTCGTCCTCGAGCGCGGCGAGGTACGCGCGCCCCACGGCCGTACGCGCGATGTCCATCCGCGAGCCGATCTCGAGGCGCGTGACGAGCACGGCCGAGCGCGGGCGGATCACGTCGATCGCGACCATGTCGAGGCGGTCGCGCACCGCGAGATGCACGGACAGCGACGTGCGTTCGGCCAGTTCGATCATGAACGGCCGCGAACGCGCGCGGATGTCGAAGTTGCGCAGGAAGCCGTGGCTCAGTTCGAGCACCGACGCGGTCAGCACGAAGCGCTCGCTGTCGGGCAACTGGAACAGGAAGCCGGCGCTGACGAGCGTCGCGGTGATGCGCGAGACGGTCGGCTTCGGGATGCCGGTCAATTCGGTCAGTTCGCGATTGCTGACGGGGGCGTCGGCAGCCGCGATGCGGCGCAGCACGGCGAGGCCGCGGGCGAGGGCGGTGATCTCGTCGGGCGACGATTCACGGTCCCGCGACGCGGGAGAGGTTACAGTTGTCGACACGAGGGATTCTCTCTAATTCCGAAACTCGATTTCAATTTTGTTGGTATTGTAGGACTATTGTCAAAGGATGCGTGTTCTGCAGGTGAACCGGTCATTCGATGCGATTTTACGGGTTCACCCTTGGTTTATTAGGAAAACGCTCAAATGAGCGTTGTCGGAAAGTGCAGGAACCGGTGCAAATACCGCTTGACTTGTCGGGCGGAAACGGAAAGAATGTCTCACGTTTTCGAAACATCGTTTCAAGAGTTTAACCGGCAACGATGTTTCGCGCAGTCTCTCAGGTTCTAGCACGGCCCTCGGAATGGCTAGAACTTTTTTAGCGCCACGGTCTCCGTGGCGCTTTTTTTTGCCTGTCTTTCCGACCGTCCGTCCGGACGCGTCAGGCCCGTATTATCCCCCGATCGCCGCAAACGCCTGTCCAGGGCTGCTTCGCGCCTGCTTGCAGGTGCGATGTGCGCCGCTCCCACGATCCCCGCACGCAAAAAAAAGCGCGACGCCCGCAGTGGGCATCGCGCGTGAAACGGCGTGGAGCGCCGACGAATGAACGGTGATGAAGAAACGACGCCTGGCCGGAGGCGCCCGGTCAAGGGAGCAACGCCTCCGCCTCGCGTGGGAATCAGCCCTTCGCGAGCTTGATGCTGGTCTGCTCGGCCGTCAGGTAGCCGACGCTGGCGCCGAAGCGATCCTTGTAGTTCGCGCGCACGAGCGGGTCGAGCGTCGGCTTGACCTTGTCGTGCAGCGGCGATTCCCAGTCGCCCGCGTGCTGGAAGTTGCTCATGATGTAGGTCCAGCCGTTGATCTCGTCGACCGCGTGCAGGCCCGTCGATTCGGCGCCGGCCGGGCACGACAGCACGCGCGAGAGCGATTTCGTGTCGACGTTGTAGGCCCACAGGAAGTTGTTCACGTGCATGCCCGAGTCTTCGCCGATGAAGAGGGTGCGCAGCTTTTCGGAGAACTTCAGGTTGTCGGGGTTCGCGATCTTGTCCGGGTTCGCGAGGTTGCCGAGCGCGTCGGCCGCGGCGAGATCTTCGCCGACCAGCGCGGCCGGCGCACCCATGTCGACCGGCACCCATTCGCTGTCGATCGCGCCACCCGTCGTGTCGCGCTGGCCGGCCTTCAGGTTCAGCGCGTAGACGGCGCCCGCGGTGATCTTCTTGTCGACCGCGACGTCGCGCGACACCGCGTTGCCCTTGACCATCGACGTTTCGATCCGCGACATCGCCGTGTAGACGATCTTGTCCTTCGCGTTCACGGTCGTGCCTTCGAGCTTCGTGAACGCCATGCTGCCGCCGAGCAGCGCCGCGTAGCGGTGCGTCTCGAGGAACGCGGCCGCTTTCTCCATCCCCGGCTTCACGCGCATCCAGTTGAACTTGCCGCCGAAGTGGATCTTCGTGTAGCTCGCATCGTTCGGATCGGTCGTCACCAGGTCCATGATGTCCGACGCCTTCAGCGTGTTCGCGAGCGTCTCGATCTCGCTGCTGGTCGCGTGGCCGATCTTGATCCACGTCAGCGTCGCGGTGCCGGCGCCGGCGGACGACGTCTGCGTCCACTTCGCGACGTACAGCGTGCCGGCCGACAGGTCGGCCGCCTTGTCGGCGACGAACATGAACAGGCCGCCGTTGGTGGCGTCGTCGCCCATCATCACGGTGCGCTGGTCCGGCATCACCTGGATCAGCTCGTGCGAGATGCGGCCGAGGCAGTAGTGCTTCTTAACGGTGCCGGTGCCGTCCGGGTTCACGGTGATCTCGGGCAGGTGGCCGTAGTGGTAGGGGTTCGCCTTCGTCTCGTCGCCGAACGTGTTCTTGCTGAACGCCTTGAACTGCGCATCGGTCGCGGCCTTCGTCGCGTCCGGCTCGTATTCCTCGCTCGACAGGTGCGTGCCCCACGGCGACAGGCTCGCGCCGCAGGTGATCCACAGGCCGTGCGCCTTCGACGTGTCGACGTTGTGGTACTTCACGACCTTCAGCGCGCCGGTGGCCGGGTCCTGGTCGAGCGTGAGCACGGCGATCGGCGACGGCAGCTGGCCGTACTGCGACGCGCTCGCCTGGTCGCGCGTCGTGTATTCGAACTGCACGACCGCGAACACCGTGTTGCCCTTCACGCCGGGGACGTTCGCGTTCTTCAGCGTCAGCAGCGAGCTGCCGTCCGGGCAGTCGGAATAGAACTGGCGTTCCTTGCCGGCGACCGAGCGATCGATGATCGGCTGGTTGTTGATGTCGTAGTAGCCGCCCGCGAGCGTCGTGCCGCCGTTGCCGTCCGGCACCATGTCGCCCGTCACGAAGAACGGCTTGTACGCGAGCTTGAAGTTGCGCGACGAGCCGTCCGAGAACGACACCGACAGCGTCGAGCCGACCGTCGTCGTGGCCATCGCGGCCGCGTTGTCGAGCGTCGGCGCGGCCATCGCCGAGAATGCCGCCGACGTATAGGCAGCGGCGACCGGCGCCGGCGTCGACGCGGGATCGTCGTCGCCGCCGCAACCCGTCAGCAGGGCCGGCAGCGCGAGGCCGGAAAGGGGCAGCATCGGCGCGCCGGCGAGGATCTTCAGGGCCTGACGACGGGAAGCATTGGGCAACGCGGGCATGTGGAGTCCAGTTTCGGTTGTTGGAAGAATGGCCTTCGCGATACGGGCGAGCGCCAAGCTTCGCGAAGGCATATTGAAAACTGAACGGAAGTGTAAGGACGCTAGATGAAAGTTTTTTGAATCAAAAACGTAATGAAGCGTCGGGCGTCCATCAGGTGAGCTGGCGGACGCCGGTGGCAAGCGTTTGCGCTCAATCGCGCTCGGGCGTGGCCGAGATGCGGTGGATCGACAGGTCGGCGCCGTCGAATTCGGCTTCCCGATCGAGACGCAGGCCGACGGTCGCCTTCAGCGCGCCGTAGACGAGCGTGCCGCCCGCGGTCGCGATCGCGATGCCGCCGAGCGTGCCGGCGAGCTGCGACAGGAACGACACGCCGCCGAGGCCGCCGAGCGCCGGCAGCCCGAACACGCCGGCCGCGAGGCCGCCGAGCGCGCCGCACATCCCGTGCAGCGGCCACACGCCGAGCACGTCGTCAATGCGCCAGCGGTTCTGCACGCAGGTGAACATCGCGACGAACAGCGCACCGGCCGCGGCGCCCGTGACGAGCGCGCCGATCGGGTGCATCACGTCGGAGCCCGCGCATACCGCGACGAGGCCCGCGAGCGGCCCGTTGTACGTGAAGCCCGGGTCGTTGCGGCCGGCCATCCACGCGGCGAGCGTGCCGCCGACCATCGCCATCAGCGAATTCACCGCGACGAGGCCGCTGATCTTGTCGAGCGTCTGCGCGCTCATCACGTTGAAGCCGAACCAGCCGACCGCGAGCACCCACGCGCCGAGCGCGAGGAACGGGATGTTCGACGGCGGGTGCGCGGCGATCCGGCCGTCCTTCGCATAGCGGCCGTGGCGCGCGCCGAGCAGCAGCACGGCCGGCAGCGCGACCCAGCCGCCGAACGCGTGCACGACCACCGAGCCGGCGAAGTCGTGGAACGGCGCGCCGAACGCGTGCGCGAGCCAGGCTTGCACGCCGAAGCGCTCGTTCCAGGCGATCCCTTCGAAGAACGGATAGATGAAGCCGACGATGATCAGCGTCGCGACGAGTTGCGGGTTGAACTTCGCGCGCTCGGCGATGCCGCCCGACACGATCGCCGGGATCGCCGCCGCGAACGTCAGCAGGAAAAAGAAGCGGACGAGCGCGTAGCCGTTGTGCTGCGACAGCGTGCCGATATCGTCGAAGAATTCGACGCCGTACGCGATCGTGTAGCCGATGAAGAAGTACGCGAGCGTCGACACCGAGAAGTCGACCAGGATCTTCACGAGCGCGTTGACCTGGTTCTTCTTGCGGACCGTGCCGAGTTCGAGAAACGCGAAGCCCGCGTGCATCGCGAGCACCATGACGGCGCCGATCAACAGGAACAGTGTGTCGACGCCGGATTTCAGACCATCCATGCCGTGGCTTCCTTGCGCAAAAAACGGGCAAGGAATGCAAATATCGAGCCAACCTGGTGAACGATTGCGTGAAATTGGTGCCTGGGTGCCGCGCCATGCGGCATTCCGGTGAATCGTGCACGGGATCGAAGCGTGATCGGCGCCGCTCGAGGGGCGCGTCGATTGCACGTAGGTGGTGCGAGACGTGCTGAACTGGTGCGTGCGATGAACGAGGCGGTGCGCGGCGATGCGGTGTCACGCACCGATCTGGCGCGTCAGTGGCGTGCGAACAGCGCGGGCGGTCGGCGCAGCCGCAGCGCGCAGGCCGACCAGTAGGCGGCGACGGTCGCCAGCCCGAGCGCGGCGAAGGCAAGCGCCGCGAAGCCCGCGAGGGACTGGCCGTCGGCATCGGCGCCGAGGATGCCTTGCGCGACGATCAGTGCCGCGGTCCAGAAGCCGATCACGGCCTGCGTGAGCAAGCGCGCGCAGGCGATGCGGCGCGGCCGCCCGGATTCGGCGAGGCGGTGCGCCGACGGCGCACGCAGGCACAGGAACAGGGTGGCGGCGAGCAGCGCGGCCAGGGCGATGAGCCAGTCGACGAGGAAAGCCATAACGAGGAAAAGGGGACACGTACGAAGCGGATTGAAGCGTGCCCACTTTAGAGGCGTGGCGCGTGCGATTGAATCAGACGAATCCGAAATTGAAAGGTATTTTTAATGACGGGTCGTTATTTGGCCTGTTCCACAGGCGGTATCATCGACACCGGTCCAACCACGAGGTCGCGCCACGCGCGGCCGGAGATTGCTGATGAACATGAAGACATCGCGGGCGCGTCGTGTGCCCGGGTCCGTGCTGGCGGCCGTGGCCGCCGGTGCGCTGCTGTTGCTCGCGGGTTGCGAGAAGTCCGGCACGCCGGCCGCGCAACCCGATACGGCCGCGAGCGCGGCCGCCGATGCCGCGAACAATGCGGCCAAGGCGCTCGACCAGGTGGCGAGCACGGTCAATCAACAGATCAATGCGGCGAAGGCCGGCATCGCGTCCGCGGCGTCGGCCGTGCCGCCGCTGTCCGCGAGCGGCCTCGCATCGGCCGCGCAGGCGCAGATCGACGCGGCGGCGTCCGCGGTCGTCGCGCATGCGGCTTCCGAAGCGGGCGCGAAGATCGCCGAAGCCGGCAAGAAACTCCAGCAGTGGAGCCAGCAGAGCGCCGCGGGGGCCAAACCCGCGAGCGGTGAATGACGCGGGCTTGCACGATTCGCAAAATGTAATTATGATGGTTACACATGTCGCCGGTTGCGGGTCGGGCCGGCGTCGCCGAGTGAGTCAGGAATGAATACCAGCAGCCGGTTCGCGTTTGCCGTTCACGTGCTTGCCTTGCTGTCGATGCAGGAAGGCGTGCCGTTGTCGTCCGACATCATCGCGGGCAGCGTGAATACGAATCCGGCGCTGATTCGCCGGTTGCTGTCGATGCTGGCGGCCGCGGGCCTGACCACGTCGCAGCTCGGCGCGGGCGGCGGTGCACTGCTGGCGCGCGAGCCCGGTGAGATCACGCTGCTCGACGTGTATCGCGCGGTCGACGATGCGCAACTGTTCGCGCTGCACCGCGAGGCGCCGAATCCGGCGTGTCTCGTCGGGCGGCACATCCAGGGCGTGCTGACCGGCTATATCGGCGATGCGCAGCGCGCGATGGAGGCTTCGCTCGCCACGCGCACGCTGGTCGACGTGACGGCCGACATGCTGGATCGGGAGCAGCGCACCCAACGGGCGGCGCGCGCCGGCGGGTGACCGACGGCGGGCAGGGCAGGAAGCCGGACGGCGCGTACGCGCGGCGATCGGCGCAACGGGGGTTTTGCCCCGTTTTTTTCGGTCTTATGTGTAATTAAATGTGTTACATATTTTCATTACTGGAGAATCGATATGACGCAACGTTCGTTGAATATCGCGCTGTTCGGCGCCACCGGCACGATCGGCTCGCGCATCGCGGCGGAAGCCGTGCGACGCGGTCACCGCGTCACGGCGCTGTCGCGCCATCCGGGCGCGTCCGGCGACGGCATCACCGCGAAGGCGGCCGACCTGTTCGACGCGGCCAGCATCGCCGCCGCGCTGCCGGGCCATGACGTCGTCGCAAGCGCGTACGGCCCGAAGCAGGAAGATGCGGCGCAGGTCGTCGCGGCCGCGAAGGCGCTGGTCGCCGGCACGCGCCAGGCCGGCCTGAAGCGGCTCGTCGTGGTAGGCGGCGCCGGTTCGCTCGAAGTCGCGCCGGGCAAGCAGCTCGTCGACACCGAAGGTTTTCCGGACGCGTACAAGCCGCAGGCGCTCGCGCACCGCGATGCATTCGACTACCTGAAGACGGTCACCGATCTCGACTGGACCTTCTTCGCGCCGGCCGCGCTGATCGCGCCGGGCGAGCGCACGGACACGTTCCGCACCGGCGTCGGCAAGCTGATCGTGGACGCGCAGGGCAACAGCAAGATCTCGGCGGAAGACTACGCGGTCGCGTTCGTCGACGCGCTCGAGCAGGACAGCTTCGTACGCGAAATCGCGACGGTCGCGTATTGATCGGCGTGGCGGCCGGCGGCGTGTGAGCGCCGGCCCGGGCGCGGCGTGCAAGCCGCGACGCGCGACGATGTCAGGCGACGCCACCCTTCGCGGGTGGCGTCGCCTGTTTCGTTTGGGGCGGCGAGCGCGTGGCGGATCGGTATTTACACCGGTCGACGTGCCGAGACACTTTTCATATTGTTCCCCGTTGGGCAGGATGAATAGAATAAATTTCTATCGACGAGGGAATGGAGAAATGGACGCCATCGATCGCAAGCTGCTGGAGCTGCTGCAGGCGGATGCCACGCTGCCGATCGCGGAGCTGGCGCAGCGCGTGAACCTGTCGCAGACGCCGTGCTGGAAGCGCGTGCAGCGGCTGAAGGAAACCGGCGCGATTCGCGCGCAGGTCGCGCTGTGCGATCCGCGCAAGCTCGGGGTCGGCACGACCGTGTTCGTCGCGATCCGCACGAACCAGCACACCGAGGAATGGGCGCAGCGTTTCACGCAGGCGGTGCGCGACATGCCGGAAGTGGTCGAGGTCTACCGGATGAGCGGCGAGACCGATTACCTGCTGCGCGTGGTGGTGGCCGGCATCGACGATTACGACCGCGTCTACAAGCAACTGATTCGCACGGTGCCGCTGTTCGACGTCAGTTCGTCGTTCGCGATGGAACAGATCAAGTATTCGACCGCGCTGCCCGTGCGTGATCTGGCCGAGCCGGCCTGACGGGCCTGCCGCCGCGTCGGCCGCGCGGCTTCAGCGGCCGCGCGCCAGCGCGCGTGCGCGCTCGTCGGCCAGCGCGTCGCGACGCACGAAATCCGCGACGAACGGGCTGGCCGGATGATGGTGCAGCGCATACGGCGTATCCCATTGCGCGAGCCGGCCGTCCTTCATCACGCCGATCCGGTCGGCGATCGCGAACGCTTCCGCCTGATTGTGCGTGACGAGGATCGCGGTGTGGCCCGTGTGCTTCAGGATGTCGCGCAGCTCGAACGCGAGCCGCTCGCGCGTATCGACGTCGAGATTCGAGAACGGCTCGTCGAGCAGCAGCAATTCCGGTGACGGCGCAAGGGCACGTGCGAGGGCGACGCGCTGCTGCTGGCCGCCCGACAGTTCGTGCGGATACGCGTCGCCGGAATCGGCGAGGCCGACGAGGTCGAGCATCTCCGCGACGCGCAGGCGCCGTTCGGCCTTCGGCATGCGCCGCAGGCCAAACGCGACGTTGTCGGCCGCGCTCAGGTGCGGAAACAGCGCGTAATCCTGGAACATCATGCCGATGCGCCGCCGCTCGGGCGGCACGTCGAGCGACGGCGCCGCGACCGGCGTGCCGTCCAGCACGATGCGCCCCATGCGCACGGGTTCGAAGCCGGCGATCGCGCGCAGCACGGTGGTCTTGCCGCAGCCGGACGCGCCGAGCAGGCAGCCGATGTCGCCGCGCGGCAGCGCGAGGCTCAGGCCGTCGACCACGGTGCGGCGGCCGTGCGGCGTGTCGTAGGCGACGCAGAGGTCGTCGAGTTCGAGCAGGTTCACGGTGTCAGGCTCCGATCTTGTGGCGGGTGCGGGCGAGCAGGATCACGGGCACGAGCCCGGCCAGCACGATCGCGAGCGCGGCGACCGCGCCTTCTTCATAGGTGCCGCGCGCAGCTTCCGCATACAGCCAGGTCGCGAGCGTGTCGAAATTCAACGGACGCAGCAGCAGCGTGGCCGGCAGCTCCTTCATCGCGTCGACGAACACCAGCAGCGCGCTCGTCGTGAGCGCGGGCCGCAACAGCGGCAGGTGGACGCGGCGCAACGTGCCGCCGGCCGTCTCGCCGAGCGAGCGCGCGGCCTGTTCGAGCGACGGCGGAATGCGCGCGAGGCCGGCCTCGATGCCGCCGGCCGGGATCGCGAGAAAACGCACGGTATAGGCGATCACGAGCGCGGTCGCCGAACCCATCAGCAGCAGCCCGTCGCGGCCGAGCGCCGCGCCGAACAGCCGGTCGGCCGCCGCGAACGGAATCAGCAGGCCGATCGCGAGTACGGTGCCTGGCACCGCGTAGCCGAGGCTCGCGATCCGCGCGCAGAGGCGGGCCGGGCCCGCACCGGCGCTGTCGCGCTGCGCGCGGGCGGCCCACGCGACGACGAGCCCGCACGCGAGCGTCGCGACGGTGGCGGCGGTCGCGATCGTCAGCGTGTTCGCGAGCCCCGTCATCAATTGCGCGGAGACGCCGCCGACGAGGTGCAGCCGCTTGGCCGTTTCGACCGCGAGGTACGCGGCCGGCGCGCCGAAGCCGAGCAGGACGGGCAGCCAGCCGAGCATGGCGGCGCCCAGCGCGGCCGCGCCGGTCAGGCGGCGCGGCGCGATCGGCCGCATGCGCCGGCCGTGCGCGTAGCGCTGGCGGCGGCGCCCATAGCGTTCGAGCGCGATCATGCCGACGACGATCGCGAGCATCGCCAGCGCGATCTGCGCGGCGCCGGCGAGATCGGAGCGCGTGATCCACGTCGTATAGACGGACACGGTCAGCGTCTGCACGCCGAGGAATTCCGACGCGCCGATATCGTTCAGCGTTTCGAGCAGCGCGAGGCTCACGCCGACCGCGATCGCCGGCCGGGCGAGCGGCACGACGACGCGCCAGAACGTCGCGAGGCGGCCCGCGCCGAGCGTGCGCGCGGCCTCGAGCAGGCTCGCGGACTGCGTGACGAACATCGCGCGCGTGCTCAGATAGACATACGGGTACAGCACGAAGCCGAGCACGAAGATCGCGCCGGGCAGCGAACGCAGGTCGGGCAGACGGAACTGGCGCGGGCTGTCGAAGCCGAGCAGCCAGCGGATCGCGCCCTGCACGGGGCCGATCGGATGCAGCAGATCGAGATACGCGAACGCGACGATGTAGGTAGGGACCGCGAGCGGCAGCAGCAGTGCCCAGGTCAGGGTCCGGCGGCCGGGAAAATCGTAGGCGGTGACGAGCCATGCGCAGCCGGTGCCGACGATCGACACGATCGTGCCGACCCCGGCGAGCAGCAGCAGCGTGTTGACGAGCGCCTGCGGCAGCACGAATTCGGCGAGATGCCGCCAGTGCGCGAGATCGGCGTCGAACGCGGCGGCCACGAGCACCGCGAGCGGCGCCGCGACCGCTGCGGCGATCGTCAGCGCCGCGAGCAGCCACAGGCTGCCCGCGCGCGGTCGCAGACGTAGATACGGCCGCGGACCGCTCGGCTCGCGGCAGGCGCGGGCGGGCGATGCGTCAGTTGTCAAAGCCGACCTTGTCGACGAGCTGGCTCGCCTGCTTGCGATGCTTCGCGATGTCCGCCAGCGGCAGCGGATCGACTTTCAGCGTGCCGAAGCTGGCGATCACCGGGTCGAGCTTCACGTTCGCGCGCACCGGGTATTCGTAGTTCGCCTGCGCATACAGCGCCTGCGCTTCCGGCGACACGAGATATTCGAGCAGTTTCACCGCGTTGGCCTTGTGCGGCGCGTGCTTCGCGACCGTCGCGCCGCTGATGTTCACGTGCGTGCCGCCGCTCTTCGCGTTCGCGAAGGTCGGCCGCACCACCTTGATCGCGTCGCCCCATTTGCGCGCATCGCTGCCCGGTTCGGCGTTCTTCATGTGGCCGACGTAGTAAGCGTTCGCGAGGCCGACGTCGCAGATGCCGCCGAGGATGTCGCGCGCGACGTCGCGGTCGCCGCCGGTCGCCTTGCGTGCGAGGTTCGCCTTTACGCCGCGCAGCCATGTCTCGGTCGCGGCCTCGCCGTCGTGCGCGATCATCGCCGCGACGAGCGCGGTGTTGTACGGATGCTGGCCCGACCGGATGCAGACCTTGCCCTTCCATTTCGGATCGGCGAGATCTTCGTAGCGGAACGCATCGACCTTCAGGTCCTTTTCGACGTACAGCACGCGATCGCGCAGCGACAGCGCGTACCAGTCACCGTTCGTGGCGCGCAGGTTCGCGGGAATCGCGTCGTCGAGCACCTTCGAGCGCACCGGCTGCGTGACGCCGCCGTCGACGAGGTCGAGCAGGTTGCCGACGTCGACCGTCATCAGCACGTCGGCCGGCGACTGCGCGCCTTCCGCCTTCACGCGCTCGAGCAGGCCGTCCTTCACGAACACCGTGTTGACCTTGACGCCGCTCTGCTTCGTGAACGCGTCGATGAGCGGCTGGATCAGCTTCGGCTCGCGGGTGGTGTACAGGCTCACTTCCTCGGCCGCGTGGGCAAGCGGCGCGAAGGCTGCGGCTGCGACGGCGAGGGCGCCGGCGAGCGGCAGCAGGCGGGTGCGCGGATTCGACATGAAGACTCCGGTGCGGCAGGTGGACGAGGGAGCGTTCCGGGGCGCGCCTGCCGCCCGAGCGACCCGAAACATTACAAAATGAAAGACTTGGGATTCTAGATCGAAATGGGAACGATTAACAATCGAAAGCTGACGGAAAGCGGAGGAGAAGCCGGGGGCCGGAGGGCGGCGAACGGGGCGGTGCAGTGTGGGCGCAAGCGCGTAGAATGCCCGCTTCGACGAATTTGACGGAGCCGCACCGACCATGAACGATCAGCACAAGAAGAACCCTGTCCGCAACGTGAGCATCCTGATCGTCGTGGCCGTGCTGCTCGTGATCGGGACGATCCTGTACAACGCGATTTCGCAGAAGCACGCGTACGACGAGGCCCATCCGGCGGAGGCCGCGAGCGCGGCGTCGCACTGACGTGCCGCTACGCGGCCCGATCGGGTCGCGTGCGGGGCATGCCACGGGAGTCGATCCGCGGCGTCCGGCGCGACGGGCGCCGCGCGGAACCGGGACATCGGAAGGCGCGCCGGAACCGGCGCGCCGCATCGGCCAGTCAGCCGTGCGTCAACGTGACGCAGGTGCGAATTTCGGGCGAATCCGTGCGTAGAACACGGCCGCGAGCAGCGCGAGCCATGCCGCGCCGACATACAGCGCCACGCGCGTATCCTCGAACCAGCCGAGCATCACGATCACGAAGCCCATGAAGGCGATCGTCAGCGCGGGCGCGACGGGCCACAGCGGCACCTTGAACTTCAGCGCGGCGACTTCGGCACTCGACAGGCGGCGACGCATCGCCACCTGCGACAGCAGGATCATCAACCAGACCCACACGGTCGCGAACGTCGCGATCGCGGCGACCATCAGGAACACGTCCTTCGGCATCAGGTAGTTGAGCAGCACGCCCACCAGCAGCGCGCCGGCCATCACGAGCACCGTGACCCACGGCACGCCGTGGCGCGACGTCGTCATCAGCACGCGCGGCGCCTGACCCTGCCGCGCCATCCCGAACATCATCCGGCCCGCGCCGAAGATGTCGCTGTTGATCGCCGAGATCGCCGCGCTGATCACGACGAGGTTCAGGATCGTCGCGGCCGATTTCACGCCGAGCGCCGAGAAGATCTGCACGAACGGGCTGCCGTCGCTGCCGACGCCCGTCCACGGGCTGATCGACATCAGTACCACCATCGTCAGCACGTAGAACAGCAGGATGCGTGCGGGCACCGCGTTGATCGCGCGCGGAATCACGCGTTCCGGGTCCTTCGCCTCGCCGGCGCTCATCCCGATCACCTCGATGCCGCCGTACGCGAAGATCACGACCGACAGCGACGCGATCAGCCCGACGATGCCGTTCGGCAAGAAGCCGCCGTGGTTCCACAGGTTCGCGAACGTCGGCAAGTCGGCCGAATGACCGAAGTGCATGCCGGTCAGCAGGATCGCAACGCCGCCGCCGATCATCGCGACGATCGCGCCGACCTTGATGATCGACAGCCAGAATTCGAGCTCGCCGAACACCTTCACGTGACACAGATTCAGCCCGCAGATGATCGCGACGACGCCGAGCACCCAGATCCATTGCGGGACGTCCGGAAACCAGAAGCCCATGTAGATGCCGAACGCGGTGATGTCCGCGATCGCGACGATCACCATTTCGAGCGTGTAGGTCCAGCCGGTGACGAAGCCCGCGAATGGGCCGAGGTTCTCGGTCGCGTAGTGGCCGAACGAGCCGGCGACGGGTTCGCGCACGGCCATCTCGCCGAGCGCGCGCATCACCATGTAGACGGCCGCGCCGCCCAGGATGTACGCGAGGATCACGGCCGGGCCGGCAAGCTGGATCGCGGACGCGGAGCCGTAGAACAGGCCCGTACCGATCGCCGAGCCCAGCGCGAGAAAGCGGATGTGCCGCGCGCTCAGGTGGCGCTGCAAGTTTTTCATGGAGTCTCCGATATCGTTATGCGACGAACCTGGCGAGCGGGGCCGGTTCGACTGCGTCAAGTTGTCTATACAACTTGAATGTGAACGAATGATAACAAGCCGGACCCGGTGACCGGAATCGGGTATTCCCTGACTGGCGCGGCGAGCGGAACGGGGCGTGGGGCGGTCGCGCGCCGGATGCGCGGGCCGCGTGGAGCGGGTGGGGCATGCTTCGGGGATCGTTGAATCGGCGTGCGCCGGTGGCCCACCCGCGCCATGCGCGGGCCGGCCTGCCGGCGCGGACATTCGGGGTCAGGCGGGCAGGCGGATCACGCTCGCATCCTTGCGGATCAGCAGCGACGACGCGAGCATTTGCTTGCATTGGTGCGCGAGCACCTTCAGGTCATGCGTGAGCTCGGCGCCGACTGCATCGGATTTTTCCGCGGACACGACCATCGCATCGAGATCGCGCGTGATCTGCTTCGACGCTTCGAGGTGGTCGGCAGGCGGCGGCTCGCCGGCCTCGGCCTTCTCGAGATTGTCGAGCACGGCGGCGAGGCCGCGCTGCAGCGCGTCGTCGTGGACGAGGCCGCCGTCGGCCGCGCACGCGCTGCGGATCAGCGGCGCGGCGGCCGTGATCTGCGCGCCGAGCACGTGGGTTTGCACGAGCAGGTCGTTCAGTTCGGGCACGAAGCGCTGGTGCGCCTTCGGCTCGATCATCATCCGCTGGAACGCCTGCCCGAGGTTCGCGAACGCGATGTGCACGTCCTTGCGGGCGAGGCGGTAGCGGTAGTCGTCGTCGAGGCTGGCCGTCGGGGATTCGATCGCGGCGGCGACGCCTGCGACGACGGCGGCACCGTCGGCGGTCGGCACCGGCACCGGCGGCGACATGCCGCGCCCGGCGCGCCACACGGCCTCGAAATACTTGCGGGTGGACGTCAGCATGTCGGTGACGAGCTTGCCCATCAGCCGGTATTCCCAGTACGGGAACAGCCGGCTCGCGGCGATCGCGATCATGCAGCCGACCACCGTGTCGATCGCGCGTTCGCCGATGATCCGCATGCTGCCCGGCGCGAGCAGGTGAAACATCAGCAGCACGTACGACGACGTGAACACGACGCTCGCCGCATAGTTGAACAGCAGCAGGCTGTAGCTCATCACCATCGACCCGAACATGATCGCGATCAGCAGGTGCGTGTCCTTGACCGTGTAGATCAGCGCGACGCTCGCCGCGCAGCCGATCAGCGTACCGACGATACGCGCCGCGTTGCGCTGCTTGGTCAGCGAATAGCCGGGCTTCAGGATGATGATGGTCGTCATCACGATCCAGTACGCGTTGGTGAGCGGCAGCAGCCGGCCGATCCAGAAGCCGACCGCCACCGCGATCGTCACGCGCAGTGCATGGCGAAAGCTCGGCGAGCGCATGTTCAGATTCGAGAAGATCAGCAGCGGCGACATGCGGCGGCGCTGCAGGAAGCGCGTGAGCGCCTTGTCGATCTTCAGTTCGGTTTGCTGCGGATCGGCGTGGCCCGACAGGTTGCGGCGCATCCGGTCGATCAGGCGCGTCGCGCTCCAGATGCGCCGGAACGTCGCGACCACGGCCGCATAGGCTTCCGCGTGGGTGGCCGCGAAGTTTTTCTTGCGCATCAACTCGATCTCGTACTCGATCGCGCGCAGCTCGGCCTTCACGCTGATGTGCGAATGCGGCGCGCGGTTTTCGAGCACCGCGAGGCCGACCTCCTCGAGATCGGCCGCGGCCTTGCGGATCAGGTCGCGATAGAAAATGATCAGGTCCGAGCCGCCGAACGTGTTGCGCACGAGCGGGTAATCGGTGTGCGCGCCGACGAACAGCTCGTGCAGGTCGACGCTGTTGATGAACAGGTTGTACATCGTCGTGCGGCCGGGATCGAGCTTGCCGCGCCGCAGCTTCGGCAGGTTGCGCAGCACGATGTCGCGCGCGGTTTCCTGCGTTTCGACCGCGGTAATCTGCCGGGCGACGAGATTGCGGTAGCACTCGTCGAGATCGGCGTCGAGGTCGTAGAACTGCGCGCGTGCGAGCAGATAATCGGCGCAGGCGAACAGGCTTTCGGCCAGCGCCTGCTGCTCGATCCGGCGCGCCTGCCACTGCGACACGAGCGTGGCCCAGTACGTGTACCAGAGGCCGCCCGCGAGAATCCAGCCGGCGTTGACGAACGCCTGCAGCGGCGTGAACTTCTCCTCGAGCGTCATCACCATCATGAACAGCGTCGCGAAGCTGATCTGCGGCCAGCGGTTGCCGTAGACGACGATCAGCGACAGCACGAACGTGAGCGGCACGATCGTGAGCCACAGCGCGAAGATGTTCGGGGTCGCGAGACCGGTCGCGAGCGCGGCCAGGAAGCCGATTACGCTGCACGCGAGCATTTCGTTGTGCTTGTACTTCAGCGGGCCCGGCATGTCGACCACGCACGCGCCGAGCGCGCCCGTCGAGATCGTGAAGCCAAGCTCGCGGTTGTGAAACACGATCAGGCACAACACGGCCGGCAGCGACACGCCGACCGCGATCCGCAGGCCGCCGAAAAAGTACTGGCTGTAGAAAAACTTTCTGATTTCGACCGAATAGCGCATCGATGGGCTGAATGACAGACGAAGACGCCGGGGCGGCGTATTGACTGGCGACGAGTCTATCGTATTTCGCGGCTCGCAAAAGCTGGCTGTCCGGACGATGGCCGTGGCTGCGGCCCTTTGCTATCCTTGGTCATCCTGTTCGCCCGGCCCCGTCGGTGCGAGGTTCCGACGCCCGCCTCATGCTCCATCTCTTCTATTCGAACCGTCACGAAACGCTGGCCGACGCGCTGCTCGAGGATCTGGCCGCGTTCCCGGCCCGCAACGGCCCGTGGGCGCCGCAACAGGTCATCGTGCCGAGCGCGGCGCTGCGCCGCCGTCTCGAGCTCGACATCGCCGCGCGCAATGGCGTGTGCGCGAACGTCGAGTTCACCTATCTCGCGCAGTGGCTGTGGGCGCAGATCGGCCGCGTGCTGACGGTACCCGCGCGCTCGCCGTTCGCGCCCGACCGGCTCGTGTGGCGCTGCTACCGGCTGTTCGCACAGGAGGCGGCCGATGGTGCGCCGTGGCTCGCGTCGCCGCGGCTCGCCGCGTATCTGTCGGCCTCCGACGATGCGATGCGCTACGAACTGGCCCATCGCGTCGCGGCCGTGCTCGATCATTACCTGACCTATCGCCCCGAATGGCTGGCCGCGTGGCAGGCCGGCGAATCGGTGCTCGCGGGCGACGGCGCGCCGCGCGGGATCAGCGACGCCGCGCGCGACGACGAGCGCTGGCAGGCCGCGCTGTGGCGTGCGCTGCTCGCCGAGCTGAGCGACAGCGGCACGCCGCCGGCACACCGCTTCCTCGTCGAAGCGCGCCATCTCGATGCCGACGCGGTCGCGCGGGCCGACTGGCCCGAATCGGTCAGCGTGTTCGCGCTGCCGACGATGCCGCCGCTGCACGTCGCGCTGTTGCGCGAACTGTCGCGCTGGATCGACGTGCGCGTCTACGCGCTGAACCCGTGCCGCGAATTCTGGTTCGACATCGTGACCGCTGCGCATGCCGAGGCGCTCGATGCGGCCGGGCGGCTCGACTACCAGGAAGTCGGTCATCCGCTGCTCGCCGAATGGGGCAGGCAGACGCAGGCGCAACTGCACATGCTGCACGAACTGACCGAAAGCGCCGCGTCGGGCGATGCGTCGCGTTTCGTCGAGAATCCCGCGCCCACCTGGCTCGCGCGCGTGCAGAACGCGATCCTCGAATTGCAGCCGGAGGCCGACATCGGCGACACGCCGGTCGAACGGGGGATCGAGGTGCACGTGTGCCACAGCCTCGCGCGCCAGCTCGAGGTGCTGCACGACCGGCTGCTTGCCTGTTTCGACGCCGATGCGAGCCTGCAGCCGTCCGACGTGCTCGTCGCGGTCGCCGATCTCGCTGCGGCCGGGCCGCTGATCGACGCGGTGTTCGGCACGGCCGGCGCTGGCGGCGCGCGGGTGCCATACCGGATCACCGGCCTGCCGCCGTCGCAGGCGAATCCGGTCGCGCGCGTGCTGCTCGACTGGCTCGCGTTGCCGGAACGGCAGGTCGGCGCGCCGGAGCTGGTCGAATGGCTGCGCGTGGATGCGGTGGCCGCGCGCTACGACATCGACGCAGCCGCGCTCGAAACCGTGCAGACCTGGCTCGCGGCCGCCGGCGCGCGGCGCGGGCTATCGCCGCTCGCGAGCGACGACGCGGCCGTGCCCGCGCCGCGCCATACGTTTTCCGATGCGCTCGCGCGGCTCTTTCTCGGCTATGCGATGCCCGAAGGCGCGGCGCCGATCGGCGCGTGGCTGCCGATCGAGGCGGCCACCGGCAGCGAGGCCGAACTGCTCGGCCGGCTCGCACGTTTCACCGACGATCTCGACGGCTTCGCGCGCCGGCTCGCGGAGTCGCACACGCCGCGCGGCTGGAGCGAACTGTTTGCCGACACGCTCGCGCGCTTCTTCGATTCGGGTGCCGCGTATGCCGACGCGCTGGCCGGCGTGCGCGACGCGCTCGACGCGATGCTGGCCGCGATGACGGAAGGGGCGCCGGACGAGGCGTTGCCGGCGGCCGTCGTGCGCGCGGGGCTCACCGCGGCGCTCGACGATCCGGCCCGCGGCGGGGTGCCGTGGGGCGGCGTCACGTTCTCGTCGCTGACGAGCTTGCGCGGCCTGCCGTATCGCGTCGTCTGCCTGCTCGGGATGGACGACGGCGTGCTGCCGAGTCTCGCGCGCGCGGATGAATTCGACCTGATGGCCGTGCTGCCGAAGCTGGGCGACCGGCAGCGTCGCGACGACGAGCGCAATCTGTTTCTCGACCTGTTGCTCGCCGCACGCGACCGGTTGCTGATCGCCTATACGGGCCGCAGCATCCGCGACAATGCGCCGTTGCCGCCCGCGGCGCTCGTCGACGAGCTGCTCGATCATCTGGCGATCGTCACGGCCGGGCCCGGCGCCGCACCGGATGCGGTCGATGCCGCGCGGCGCGCGTTCATCGTCGAGCATCCGCTGCAACCGTTCGCGGCCGCGTACTTCCAGCCGGGCAGCGAACTCGTTTCGTATGACGCCGAGCGGGCGACACTCGCGTCACTGCTGGCCGCCGAAGCGTCGCGCGGCGAGCCGCGCGAGCAGCCGTTCTTCGCGCAGCCGCTGCCGGCCGAGCCGGTGGAGCCCGTTGCGTTCAGCGAATTCGACCGTTTCTGGCGGCATCCGGCGCGTGCGTTGCTGCGCGGTCGGCTCGGCATCGTGCTGGCCGACGCACAGGCCGAATTGCTCGATACCGAGCCGTTCGCGCTGGACTTTGCCGGCAGCGACGCGCTGGCCGAGCGCGTGCTGCCGCTCCTGATCGAAGCGGGCGAGGGTGGCGTGCACGATCACGCGCTGCGCATTGCGGACGCGAGCCCCGAACTGCCCGGCGGCGCGACGGGGGCAGTGTGGCGCGACCAGGCGCTCGGTTCGATGACGCAGCTTGCGTCGAACGTGCGCCGTGCGCTGGCCGACGGCATCGAGCGGCGGCCGTTCTCGCTCATCGTCGCACCGAAGTGGCCCGACACCGAGCAGGCGCTGTTCGGCGCCGACGACGCGATGCTGACGGCCGACGCGGTGAGCGCGCCGCTCGAATTGCACGGCACGCTGAACCGGCTGACGCCGGCCGGGCAGGTCATCTACCGCTATGCGCGGCCGAGCGCGCGCGACTACCTGTCCGCGTGGCTCGCGCATCTCGTCTACTGTGCGATCGAGTCCGGCGGCCCGCGCCGCACGCTGTGGTTCGGCAGCGGCGGTGCGTTCGAGCTGACGCCCGTCGCGGCGCCGCTCGAACGGCTCGCGCCGCTGGCCGCGCTGTTTCGCGCAGGGCGGCGCATGCCGCTGCGGTTTTTCCCGCGCAGTGCGTGGGCGCGGGTATCTGACGGCGAGGCCAAGGCCGCGAGCGTGTGGATCAACGAACGGGTCGTGAGCGAAGCCGACGACCCGGCCATCGCGATCGCGTGGCGCGGCGCGCATCCGTCGCTCGACGAGCCGTTCGGCACGCTCGCGCGACTCGTGTTCGAGCCGCTCGTCGAACATCTGAAGGAGGTCGCATGAGCGCCGTGTCGCAGCAGCAGGCGCTCGAACTCGACGTGTTCGCCTGCCCGCTCGACGGCGTCAACCAGATCGAGGCGTCGGCCGGCACCGGCAAGACCTGGAACATCTGCGCGCTGTATGTGCGCCTGCTGCTCGAAAAGGATCTCGGCGCGGACGAGATCCTCGTCGTGACCTTCACGAAAGCGGCGACGGCCGAGCTGCACGAGCGGATTCGCAGCCGGCTCGCGCAGCTTGCGCATGCGCTCGACACGGGTGACGACGGCGGTGATCCGTTCATCGCGCGCCTGCTGGAGACCACGCTCGGCGACGACGGCGCGCTCGACTCCGAGACGGCCGCGAAGCGGATCCGGCGCGCGCTGCGCGCGTTCGACCAGGCGGCGATCCATACGATCCACGCGTTCTGCCAGCGCGCGCTGCAGGAAGCGCCGTTCGCGGCTGCGATGCCGTTCGCGTTCGACATGGAGGCCGACGATGCGTCGCTGCGCTTCGAACTCGCGGCGGATTTTTGGCGCACGCGTGTCGAACCGGTGGCCGCGCGCTGGCCGGGCTTCGCGACCTGGCTCGTCGAATCGGGCGCCGGCCCGGCCGCGCTCGATGCACAGCTTGCACGCCGGCTGAAGAAGCCGCTCGCCGCGCTGCGCTGGGATGGCGTGACCGAGCCGGACGAATCGGCCGAAGCGGCGGCGGCCGAATGCTTCGCCGAGGCGGCGCGGATGTGGGCGGCCGAGCGCGACGCGATCGATGCGTTGCTGCGCGCCGCGCAGCCCGTGCTGAATCAACGCTCGCACAAGCCCGACGCGGTTGCCGATGCGCTCGCCGCGTGGGCCGTGCATTTCGAGCAGGGCGACGCGACGGCTGCGCTGCCGAAAGCCGCGCTGAAGCTCACGCAAACTGCGCTGACGAAGGCGACCAAAAAAGGCGGTGCGACGCCCGCACATGCGTTCTTCGACGTGGCCGACGCGCTCGAAGCGGCCGTGGCCGCAGCCGAGGCCGCGCAGCGCGCGCGCTGGCTCGCGCTGATCGCCGAATGGCTCGACATGGCGCCCGGCGAGCTGGCCGAGCGCAAGCGCACGCGACGCGTCGTGTCGTTCGATGACCTGCTCGCGAACCTGTATCACGCGCTGCACGCGCATCCATGGCTCGCCGAGACGCTGCGCGCGCGCTATCCGGCCGCGTTGATCGACGAGTTCCAGGATACCGATCCGCTGCAGTTCGCGATCTTCGACCGGATCTTCGCGCCGCGCGGCCCGCTGTTCCTCGTAGGCGATCCGAAGCAGGCGATCTACAGTTTCCGCGCGGCCGACCTGCATACCTATCTCGCCGCGCGCGCACGGGCGAGCGCGTGCTACACACTCGCGGTCAACCAGCGCTCGACACCCGCGATCGTCGAAGCGTGCAACCGCTTCTTCCTGTCGAATCCTCGCGCGTTCGTGCTCGACGGGCTCGACTATTACGCGGTGCGCGCCGGCACGCGTGTGCGTGCGCCGTTCGTCGACGAGACCGATCCGGGCCCGGCTGGCGATTTCCGGGTGTGGGCGCTGCCGGGCGGCGAAGGTACGCTGCTCAAGCGCGATGCGCAGGCGCAGGCTGCACAGGCCTGCGCGGCCGAGATCGCGCGGCTGATGCGCGGCGCGCGTGAAGGGCGAGTGCGGTTGGGTGAGTCGCCGTTGTCGCCGGGCGACATCGCGGTGCTCGTGCAGACGCACCGGCAGGGCAGCCTCGTGAAGCGCGTGCTCGCGACGTGGGGCATCGGCAGCGTCGAGCTCGCGCAGGCGTCGGTGTTTTCGACCGGCGACGCCGAACAGCTCGAGCGCGTGCTGGCGGCGATCGATGCGCCGGGCGACCTGCGGCGTCTGCGCGCGGCGCTCGCGTCCGACTGGTTCGGGCTCGATGCCGGCGCGCTGTGGCGCATGGAGCAGGGCGACGGCGATGCGCCATCCGGCGCGTCGGCGGCCGACAGTGCCGACGCGATGAGCTGGGTCGAGCGCTTCTCGCGATATCGGCTGCTGTGGCGCGAACGCGGCTTCGCGGTGATGTGGCGCACGTTCACGCGCGAGCTGCGGATCGCCGAACGGCTGATGGCCGGTGCGGACGGCGAGCGCCGCGTGACCGACATCAACCATCTGGCCGAGTTGACGCAGGCACGGGCATCCGCGCAACCGGGTATCGCGCCGACGCTGCGCTGGCTGGCCGCGCAACGGCTGGACGGCGGCGGCGAGGAAGCGCAACTGCGGCTCGAATCCGATCGAAACCTCGTGCAGATCGTCACGGTGCACAAGTCGAAGGGGCTCGAATACGCGGTCGTGTTCTGTCCGTTCCTCAACGACGGCGGGCTGCGCGAGCCGCCGTCTTCCGCGCTGCCCGATGCGCGCGAATATCACGACGACGCGGGCGATGCGGTGCTGCATTACGGATGCGACGACGAAGCGGCCGCGCACGCGGCGCGGCAGGCGCTGCGCGAGCAGGCCGCGGAGCGCGCGCGGCTCGTCTACGTGGCGCTCACGCGCGCGGTGTATCGCTGCTATGTCGTCGCCGGGCCCTACCTGTCGTCGCGTTCGACGCGCGAAGCGCGGCGCAGCGTGCTCAACTGGCTCGTCGCCGGTGCCGGCCATGCGTTCGATGCGTGGCTCGACGAGCCGCCCGACGAAGCCGCGCTCGAGGCGGCATGGCGCGCGCTCGCGGGCGGCCCCGTGAGCGTCGCGCCGCTGCCCGTGCCCGCGCGCCGCGAGCGTCTCGCGGCCGGGCACGAAGCGTCGCAGACGCTCGCGGCGCGCCATGCGACGCGCGTGCTGCGCGATGCGTGGCGGATGGCGAGCTTCAGCTCGCTGACCGCGTCGATGGCGCGCGAGGAGGCGGGCGTCGCCGCCGTGCCCGACGACGAACTGCGGCCCGATCACGATGCGCTCGCCGCGGTGATGCCGGACGGCGAACTGATATTCGCCGATACGGTTGTGACCGACCCGCCAGACGACGACATCCTCGTGTTCCCGCGCGGCGCGGCGGCCGGCGAATGCCTGCACCGCCTGTTCGAACTCAGCCGGTTCACGGAGCCCGAATCGTGGCACGCGGCCGCGCTCGGCGCGCTGCACGACCGGCCGGTCGAGGCCGAGCCGGCGCTTGCGGCGCGTCTGCCGGCGATGATGGTGCGGCTCGTCGACGATGTCGTGCACACCGAGCTCGTGCCGGGCATGCGGCTCGTCGATCTCGATCCGGCGAAGCGGCTCGACGAAATGGGTTTCCTGTTTCCGGCGCCGTTGCTGGACCTGCTGGCGCTGCGCCGGCTGCTGGTCGCGCACGGTTATCCGGACGTTGCACTGGAGGCGGGTACGCTCGCCGGTTTCATCAAGGGTTTCATCGACATGATCGTCGAACACGACGGCCGTTTCTGGATCGTCGACTGGAAGTCGAACCACCTCGGCACGACACCGGACGCCTACGGCCCGCGCGCGCTCGACGTCGCGATGGCCGATCACGCGTATCACCTGCAGGCGCTGCTCTATACGGTGGCGCTGCATCGCTACCTGCGCGGCCGGTTGCCGGATTACGACTACGACACGCATATCGCGGGTTACCTGTACCTGTTCGTGCGCGGTGTGCGGCCCGGCTGGCGCAGCGGTGGCGAGCCGGCCGGCGTGCATGCGCGGCGGCCCGCCCGCGCGCTCGTCGACGCACTCGACCGGATGATGGAAGGGGGCCGCGCATGACCGCATCCGACGACATGCTCGAATTCACCGGCGGTCTCGTCGCGCGGCTGCCCGAGCCGGCCGATTTCGGCATTGCGCTCGCGGAAGGCTTCGCGCGCCGCATCGGCGAGCTCGCGCGACGTGCCGGTGCGCCGTCCGCGTCGGCACGCTGGGCGGCGCGTGCCGCGTTCGCGACGAGCCGCGCGACCGCGAGCGGCCACGTGTGCGTCGCGCTCGGCGCGCTTGCACAGCGTTACGAAGCGCCGCTCGACGAGGTCCGCGCGGCGCTTGCCGCGAGCGGCGTGGTCGCGTTCGGCACGCTTGCGCGCGGCGACGAGCGGCCGCTGATCGTCGACCGGCTCGATCACCTGTACCTGTCGCGCTATTTCGATTACGAACGGCGGCTCGCCGATGCGCTCGTCGCGCAGGCCGGCGTCGCCGCGCCGGACGAAGGCCTGTCGCCCGACCGGCTGCGCGACAGTCTCGCCCGTTACTTCGGGCCGGCCACCGGTGAAGTCGACTGGCAGCGCGTCGCGGCGATCGTCGCGCTGACCGGCCGCGTGACGATCGTCAGCGGCGGGCCGGGCACGGGCAAGACGACGACCGTCGTCGGCGTGCTGGCCTGTCTGCTCGACGCGCACCCGGGGCTGCGCATCGCGCTGGCCGCACCGACCGGCAAGGCCGCGCAGCGGATGCAGGAGGCGCTGCACGCGCGCGCCGGCGATCTGCCGCCCGAGCTCGCGGCGCGCCTGCCCGACACGTCGTACACGCTGCATCGGCTGCTGGGCGGCGGCGGGGCGGCCGGCTTTCGGCATCATCGCGACAATCCGTTGCCGTACGATCTGATCGTCGTCGACGAGGCGTCGATGATCGACGTCGCGCTCGCCGCACATCTGCTCGACGCGCTCGCGCCGGGCGCGCGGCTCGTGTTGCTGGGCGACAAGGACCAGTTGGCGGCGGTCGAGGCCGGCGCCGTATTCGCGGAGCTGAGCGCGCGGCCGGCGTTCACCGCCGCGGCGCGCGCGCGCATCGCGCAGGCGCTCGACATCGACGAGGCGACGTTCGTCGCGGCGTTGCCGGTGCCGGACGAGGCGGCGCCGGTAGCGGTTCCGGCCGCGCATCCGGTGTCCGCGTCCGCACGGGCCCCGGCGTCGCCATCGGCATCCGCGCCTGTTTCGCGCAAATCGGCGCCGCGGCCGAAAGTCGATGCGCGACAGGCGTCGCTTTTCGACGAGGAACCGGGGGATGACGAAGTGTCGTCGACCGACATCGCGCCAACCCCGCGCGCCGAGTCGGCACTGACCGCCGATGCCGGCGCACCAGACGGCAAGGCACCGGCCTGGATCGAGGCCGACGAACTCGCGTGGCTCGACACCGTCGAGCTGCCGCCGTTCGATGCAGGCGATGCGGCGCTTGCATCGATGACGGCGACCGCATCGCCATTGGCCGGCGAAGCGGCAGCCGCAGCCGCGTCCCCCGGCACGCCTGCCGCGGCGCCGCTCGCGGACTGCGTCGTATGGCTCGAACGCAATTACCGCTTCGGTCTCGATTCGCCGATCGGGCGACTGTCGCTCGCGATCCGCCGCGGCGACGTGCAGGCGGCGCTCGAAGCGCTGCCCGCCGACGATTCGGCCGCCGCATCGTTTCACGACGATGCGGGCGACACGCTGGCGTCGTCGACGGTCGAGCGGCTCGCACGGCGCTTCGGCGCCTACCTCGACGCGTTGCGCGATGCGCTGGCCGCGCCGGCGCCCGATCCGCTGCCGCTGTTCGACGCGCTCAACCGGTTCCGGATCCTGTGCGCGACCCGCAACGGCTCGCGCGGTGCGGAACACGTCAATGCGCTGGTGGCCGCGCACGTGAGGCATGCTGCGCGGGTGCCGCTCGCGGTCGGCGCGCACTGGTTCACCGGGCGGCCGATCATGGTCACACGCAACGACTACGCGCTGGGGCTGTTCAACGGTGATATCGGCATTGCGCTGCCAGACGCGCATGGCGTGCTACGCGTGTGGTTCCGGCGCGCGGACGGCACCGCGCGCGCGGTGTCGCCGGCTGCGCTGCCGCCGCACGAAACGGCGTTCGCGCTGACGGTACACAAGTCGCAGGGCTCCGAATTCGACGAGGCGGCGCTCGTGCTGCCCGCGTCGTTCGGCCGGGTGCTGACGCGCGAGCTGGTCTATACGGCCGTCACGCGCGCCCGCACGCGCGTGCAGGTGATCGGGCCGCGGCGCGTGCTGGCGCAGGCGGTCGCGACACGCACGCAGCGCGATTCGGGGCTCGCGGCCCGCGTCGACGAGGCGCTTGCCCGGCGCCGCACGGAGGTTTCGCGATGATGATTCGCTACACGCTCGATCCGGCCGAGGTCGAATGGACGGCCGTGCGCGCGCAGGGCGCGGGCGGGCAGAACGTGAACAAGGTGTCGAGCGCGATTCATCTGCGCTTCGACATTCGCGCGTCGTCGCTGCCGCCGGTCCTCAAGGAGCGGCTGCTTGCGCTGTCCGACCAGCGCATCACGCGCGACGGCATCGTCGTGATCAAGTCACAGGAATATCGGACGCAGGAGAAGAACCGCGAGGCCGCGCTGGCACGGCTCGATACGTTGATCGGCAGCGTCGCGTACACGCCGCGTGCCCGGGTCGCGACGCGGCCGACGCGTGCGTCGAAGGAACGGCGGCTCGAGCACAAATCGCGCCGCAGCACTGTGAAGTCGGGACGAGGGAAGGTGATCGACTGACGAGCGAAGGGCCGGTGCGGGTCGCAGGCGAACGTGCGCCGTGCGCGCCGGCTACCGCATCACGGTTCCGGCGCTGTCGAGCACGAAGTCGACGCAGAACACGACGAGCCGGCTCTGCGCGCGGATCGCGACGGCAGCCGTATAGCAGTCGCGGCCTTCCGTCAGCGAGAAGTGCGGCCCCATCAGCGCGACGCGCCCGGGGGCGGCGATCGCGCGCTGGAAATACGGGCGTCGCGACCAGTTGCTGTGGGTTTCCGGGAACAGCGGCGCGAGACGGGTCACGCTCGCCTGGCTGTCGTCGAGCGGTGCGCCGATCGACGGCAGGAACTGTTCGCCGGTCTCGTCCGTGACGAACACGCGACGCGCGGCCGGCACCGCGAACACGCGTTGCGCGGCGTCCTGCAGGTTGCCGCTCGCCGAAAACGCGGCCGCGCCGCCGAGCACGAGCCGTTCGATCGCGTCGAAGCCGGGCTGCTCGGGGGCCACCGGCGTGTGCCGGCGGGCGATGAAGCGCCGCCACGCGGCATCGAGCATCGCGGGCGCCGCGGCGCTCGCGTGCGCGATCGATGCATCGGGCTGGCCGAACTGGAAACCCTGCACGAAATCGATGTCGGCTTCCATCAGCGCCTGCAGCGCGTCGTCGCTTTCGACGCCTTCGGCCAGCACCATCGCGCCCGCCTGGTGCAGCATCGACACGAGGTGATGCATGATGCGGCGATCGTCGGCCGAGCCGGTCGAGCGCTCGACGAGCGAACGGTCGAGCTTCACGATGTCGGGCCGTGCCCGCCACACGCGGTCGAAGTTCGAGAAGCCGGTGCCGAAATCGTCGATCGCGATCAGGAAATCGCGATGCTGGATCATGTCGATCGTGCGGGCGAGCGCGGCTTCGTCGCGCGCCGGCTGCTCGATCACCTCCAGCACGATGCGATTCGGCGGCAGTGCGAAATGCCGGCACAGCGCCTCGACGAACTCGCGCTGCACGAGGCCCGTGTCGAGCACGCGCGGCGTCACGTTCAGGAACAGCCAGCCGTCGCCGATCCCCTGCGCGACGAAGTTGGCCGTGTGCAGGCAGCGCGCGAGCCGGTCGAGCAGCAGCGCGTCGGCGTCGCCGCGCGCCTTGTCGAACAGGGCGGTGGGCGAGGCCAGCGCGCCGTTGCCGTCGACGACGCGCAGCAGCGCCTCGTAGCCGACGACGCGCTTGTGCGTGATCGACAGCACGGGCTGGAACACGCTGCGCAAGGTCGTGGTGCGATAGGTGGCGAGCCAGCCCTGGGGCGTCGGCGTGAGGCGTTCGAGCAGGGCGTCGAGCGACAGGTCGCGGGTGGACTTCATGTCAACGGTGCCCGGCAGCGGGCGGCGGGGCGGCGGCGCATCGCCACGCCGATGCAGCCGCATGCGCAGGCGGACGCAAAAGAACGTGGAGCATCGAGACCGCCTTCTGCGGATGAGTTTTCCGAGTGTAACGGGATTGCCGCGGCGCGCGTATCAGGGTAACTCCAGACGCAAACGGTACACCGCGATTCCGGCCCGTGCCCGGCGGCGCGGCGACGGGCGCCGCGTGCATGCGTACGGTGCATGACCGTCGCGAAACGAAGCGCGCCGCAGCCAGCGACAGATGACAATCTCGCGACAGAGCCTCGGCATGACCGTGCGTCGCCGCGGTGCGACGCGCAGGCCGATGCGGGAAATCCCGGCGGCGGCCGCCGCCATCAGACGAATGAGGCGAATGCCCGCGCGTCATGATGCGATCCGCGGCCCGCCGGCACACCCGCGTCGCGTGGTATTGCCGCGCGATGGGCGACGGGAGACGGGCGACCGGCCGCAGTTCGTGCGCCCCGCTCGCCGATCGTCAGGCCGCCTCGCCGCCGCGCGGTCGGATGCCGGGAATCCGCTTGATCACACCGGTCGCGAGCGCGGTGCCGACGAGCACGATCGCGCAGCCTTCGATCATCACGGCCGACACGTGTTCGCCGAGGAACAGCGCGCCCCACAGCAGCCCGAACACCGGGATCACGAACGTCACGGTAATCGCACGGGCCGGCCCGACATGCGCGATCAGGTAGAAGAAGATGAAATACGCGATGCCCGTGCATGCGACGCCGAGGGCGAGCACCGCGCTCCAGGCGTGCACGCCGACCGGCGCGGCCGGCCAGGTCGCGATCGCGAACGGCAGCAGCAGGAGGGTCGAGCCGATCATGCTGCCGGCTGCGTTGACGAGCGGATCGACGCCGCTGAGCTTGCGTTTCGTATAGTTGGCCGCGATGCCGTACAGCAGCGTCGCACCGAGCGCGGCCGCCGCGGCGAGCGCGGTCGCGCTGGCGCCCGTGTCGCCGTGCGCGTTCGCGACCTGGTTCCACACGAGCGTGAGCACGCCGGCAAATCCGATGACGAGCCCGAGCGCGCGCGGCAGCGACAGCTTGTCCTTCAGCCACAGGTAAGCGACCAGCGCGCCCCACAGCGGCGTGGTCGCATTGATCACCGACGTCACGCCGGCCGACAGCGTCAACTCGGCGAACGCGAACAGGCAGAACGGGATGCCGGAATTCAGCGCGCCGACGACGAACAGCGGCCACGCATAACGGCGCAACCGGGCGCCCAGATCGGCGGGTTTGAAGCGCGTCAGCGCGAAGCCCGCGAGAAACAGCGCGCCGATGCCCACGCGCAGCGCCATCAGCGGCGCGACGCCGAAATCGACCACGCCGACTCGGATGAACAGGAAGGATGCGCCCCACAGGGCGGCGAGCACGGTCAGCAGGAAAGCGTTCTTGGGCGACATCGATCGGGCCGGGGCGGGACGGGATGCGAAGAATCTTACACCGCGTTACCGCACCGTCGTTTCAGGATCGGATGAAACGACAAGAAACGGGAATTCCGCCGCTTGCCGGGGGCGGATAGCCGACCACGCGCGGCACGGCCGCTCAGATCAGTGATGACGCCAGCCGCCGCGTCCGCCGAAACCGAAATTGAGCGACAACGCCGGGCCCCAGTAACCGCCCCACGCGGGCGCATACGCCGGCGCCGGATAGTAATAGGAGGGGGCCGGATCGACATACACGGGCGCGGGCTGTACCGGCACCGGCGCCGCCGTGTAATAGCCGCCCGGATAGTAGCCGTAGGGGTAATAGCAGCCGGCAAGCGTCGTGCAGGCAAGCGCCGCGGCGACGAAGGTCCTGTTCATGATGTGTCTCCCGGCGGAAGCCGGCCATCGGCAGATGCTTCAAGCTTAGGCCGCGTACCGATGACACGGTATGAAAAACGGTAACCGATCATTTCCGGGCGGCGCGGCCGCGCCTTTGCGGCACGGCATGCGAAACATACGAAAACGGCGCTTCCGCATTGCGGAAACGCCGTTGAACCGACCGGCCTGCAGCTGGGCGACGCCCAACCGGCCGGTGTCGAGCTCGTTACTTGCCGACCTGGTTACCGATGATGCCGCCGGCTGCCGCGCCGCCCAGCGTCGACAGCGCGTTGCCGCCGATCGCCGCGCCGGCCACGCCGCCGACACCCGCACCGATTGCCGTATCGCGCTGGCGTCGCGACATCGAATCGCAAGCCGACAGGCTGGCCACGGTCGCAACGAGAAGAGCGCATACCCCAAAACGCCGAATCGAATTCATGATCGTTGTCCTTGTGGTAGTGAACGGAAGGCGCACGACCGGCTGGCGGCCGCGCATGACTTCAATCTACGCGCCGTCCCGCGACGCTGCTGTAAGGACTTGTTAAGGCCCGCGCGGTTTCGTAATCAATTGTTTCGCACCGGGTTGGCAGGCACACCGCATGCGCAACAGGCAGACGGCATGCGCAAAAAAGCCCGCTCGAAAGCGGGCTTCGTGCATCGCGACGCGATGCTGGTGCGGCTCGCCGCGCGCTTACTGACGGTGGTAGATCTCGGCGCCGGTCTTCACGAACTCGACCGCCTTGACCTCCATCCCTTTCTTCAGCGCTTCGGTTTCCGACACGCCCTGCTGCGCCGCGAATTCGCGCACGTCCTGCGTGATCTTCATCGAGCAGAAGTGCGGGCCGCACATCGAGCAGAAGTGCGCGACCTTGGCGGAATCCTTCGGCAGCGTCTCGTCGTGGAATTCGCGCGCCTTGTCCGGGTCGAGACCGATGTTGAACTGGTCTTCCCAGCGGAACTCGAAGCGCGCCTTCGACAGCGCGTTGTCGCGCACCTGCGCGCCCGGGTGGCCCTTGGCGAGGTCGGCGGCGTGCGCGGCGAGCTTGTACGTGATGATGCCTTCCTTCACGTCGTCCTTGTTCGGCAGGCCGAGGTGTTCCTTCGGCGTCACGTAGCACAGCATCGCGGTGCCGAACCAGCCGATCATCGCGGCGCCGATGCCCGACGTGATGTGGTCGTAACCCGGCGCGATGTCGGTGGTGAGCGGCCCGAGCGTGTAGAACGGCGCTTCCTTGCACCAGTCGAGCTGGAGATCCATGTTCTCCTTGATCAGCTGCATCGGCACGTGGCCGGGGCCTTCGATCATCACCTGCACGTCGTGCTTCCACGCGATCTGCGTGAGTTCGCCGAGCGTCTTCAGTTCGCCGAGCTGCGCTTCGTCGTTCGCGTCGTAGATCGAGCCGGGACGCAGGCCGTCGCCGAGCGAGAAGCTCACGTCGTACGCCTTCATGATCTCGCAGATCTCTTCGAAGTGTTCGTACAGGAAGCTTTCCTTGTGATGCGCGAGGCACCACTTCGCCATGATCGAGCCGCCGCGCGACACGATGCCCGTCATCCGGTTCGCGGTGAGCGGCACGTACTGCAGGCGCACGCCCGCGTGGATCGTGAAATAGTCGACGCCTTGCTCGGCCTGCTCGATCAGTGTGTCGCGGAAGATTTCCCAAGTGAGATCCTCGGCCTTGCCGTTGACCTTTTCGAGCGCCTGGTAGATCGGCACCGTGCCGATCGGCACCGGGCTGTTGCGGATGATCCACTCGCGCGTTTCATGGATGTGCTTGCCGGTCGACAGATCCATCACCGTGTCGCCGCCCCAGCGGATCGCCCACGTCATCTTGTCGACTTCCTCGCCGATCGACGACGTGACGGCCGAGTTGCCGATGTTCGCGTTGATCTTCACGAGGAAGTTGCGGCCGATGATCATCGGCTCGGATTCCGGGTGGTTGATGTTCGCCGGGATGATCGCGCGGCCGCGCGCGATTTCGTCGCGCACGAATTCCGGCGTGATTTCGGCGAGCGCGTTCGCGCCGAAGGCCGCGGCGCCGAATGCCTGGCCCGGATGCTGGCGGCCCATCATCGCGGCGAGCTTCGCGCCGTTCGGGCCGCTCGACTTCAGGCTCTCGATGTATTCGGCGCGGCGCTGGTTCTCGCGGATCGCGATGTATTCCATTTCCGGCGTGATGATGCCCTGGCGCGCATAGTGCATCTGCGTGACGTTCTTGCCGGGCTGCGCGCGGCGCGGGTTGCGGTGCAGGCCCGGAAAACGCAGGTCGGCCGTGGCCGGATCGGCCGCGCGCTCGAGGCCGTACTGGCTCGACAGGCCGGGGAGCACCTCGGTGTCGCCGCGCGCCTCGATCCAGCGCTGGCGCAGCGCGGGCAGGCCCGCGCGGATGTCGATCTTCGCGTCCGGATCGGTGTAGGGGCCCGACGTGTCGTACACGTAGATCGGCGGATTCTTCTCGCCGCCGAAGCCCGTCGGGGTGTCGGCCTGCGTGATTTCGCGCATCGGCACGCGGATGTCGGGCTGCGAGCCGGTGACGTAGACCTTGCGCGAATTGGGCAGCGGCGCGACGGCGGCAGCGTCGACGTGCGCGTCGGCAGACAGAAACTTCGGATTGGCGTTCATGCAATCTCCTGTGCGGGCGCCGGACAGGCGCTGCGGCGCTTGCCCGGAGCCCTTGACGAATGTGGGGCTCGAGCTAAGCAGGAGACGAGGCTTGGTGAGGCGGCGGATTTCGTCAGAAGGATGGCGGCGAAATCCGTACGCTTCCCTGCGCTGGCATTATCCAGATCAGGTTCAAAGGGTATTTCTCACCCGCAATGCCGGTTGTTTGACCGAACGCATTGCAGGACCCCCGCGTTAGCAAGGGCACACGATACACCGGCTTGGCGGTGGTTTCAACCGGGTGCGAAGCCGATGCCGCCGGGCGGCGGCCGGATCGCGGCCGGCGAACCGGGCAGGGTGCGCCGCAGCAATCCCGACTGCCGAACGGCGTCCCGGGCGGGCCGGATAGCGCCAGGCGGTGCAGCATTCGCGTCTTCATTTTCGGCGTCTAGAATTTTTTTTGACATCGCTGTCATTTCCGGCGGTGTGCTCCGTCTATTCGGCTCCCAAACCCATGTATCGGAGAGATGTCATGAAAAACGTATTCCTCGCCGCCTGCGTCGCCGCACTTGCCACGATCGCAACGGGCGCCCATGCGCAGAACGACGCCATGTCGAAGGACGGCACGTCGATGTCGAAAGACGCGATGGGCCACGACGCGATGGCCAAGGACGATGCGATGGCCAAGGACGACGCGATGAAGAAGGACGGCATGAAGAAGCACGCGATGAAGAAGGATGCGATGAAGAAGGATGCGATGGGCCACGACGCGATGAAGAAGGGCGACGCGATGAAGAAAGACGCCATGAGCCCGTCGAACTGACGAATGCGTGCGGGGCGCGGCCTGCCGGTTATCGGCACACGTCGCGTCCCGTCCGTCGCATCATCCCGGGAGTCTTCATCATGCAAACGGTTCCTGTTACCGATCGCGCGAGCGTGCCGCCGCCCGCGCCGACGATCCATCCGCGGTGGGTGCGCGCGAGCCACTGGCTCAACGCGCTCGCGGCGATCCTGATGGCGTTGTCGGGCTGGCGTATCTACGATGCGTCGCCGATCTATCCGGCGTTCACGTTCGCGCACGGCATCACGCTCGGCGGCTGGCTCGGCGGCGCGCTGCAATGGCATTTCGCGGCGATGTGGCTGCTGGTCGGCAACGGGCTGTTCTATCTCGCGATGTCGATCGCGACGGGGCGCTTCGCGCGCAAGTTGCTGCCCGTGACGCCTGTGTCGGTGTGGCGCGACGTGCGCGCGGCGCTCGGCGGGCGGCTGTCGCACGACGACCTGAGCGTCTACAACGCGGTGCAGCGTGCCGCATACCTGACCGCGATCGTCGATCTCGTCGTGCTGGTGCTGTCGGGGCTCACGATCTGGAAATCGGTGCAATTTCCGCTGCTGCGCGAGCTGTTCGGCGGTTACGACAACGCGCGCATCGTGCACTTCTGGGCGATGGCGCTGCTGGTCGCATTCGTCGTCGTCCACGTCGCGATGGCGTTGCTGGTGCCGCGCTCGCTGCTCGCGATGCTGCGCGGCCGCTGACCCGCGCGACGCGGGCGAAGGAACTCATCATGTCGGAATCCGAAAAAAACCACAGCGCGCCGCGCTGGACGCTCGACCGGAAATCGCTCGAGCTCGACGTGCGCCGCGAGCTCGAGATGCCGTCGCGACGGCTCTTCAACCGGCGCGTGCTGACGCTCGGCGGCTTGGTGATGCTGAGCGGCTGCACGCTGCAGGACGACGCGTCGGTCAACACGTTCCTCGAGAAAGTGTCGCGCATGAACGATCGCGTGCAGGCGTGGCTGTTCAATCCCGACCGGCTCGCGCCGACCTACACCGAAGCCGACATCACACGTCCGTTTCCGTTCAACGCGTACTACGGGATCGACGAAGTGCGGCACGTCGACGAGTCGACCTACCGCCTCGTGCTGTCCGGCCGTGTAACGGGCAAGCGCGTGTGGACGCTCGACGAGCTTCGCTCGCTGCCGCACGCGGAACAGATCACGCGGCATATCTGCGTGGAAGGGTGGAGTGCGATCGGCCGCTGGGGCGGCACGCCGTTCGGCGCATTCCTCGCGCGCGCCGGCGCGGACACGCACGCGAAATACGTCGGCTTCAAGTGCGCGGACGACTACTACGAAAGCATCGACATGCCGACCGCGCTGCATCCGCAGACGCTGCTCGCATTCGATTACGACGGCCGCCGGCTGCCGCCGGAATACGGGTTTCCGATGAAGCTGCGGATGCCGACCAAGCTCGGCTACAAGAACCCGAAGCACATCATGGAAATCTTCGTGACCGATACGTTCCCGGGCGGCTACTGGGTCGATCAGGGCTACAACTGGTTCGGCGGTTCGTGAGCGGTGCGCGCGGCGTGCACCGCGTGCGTATGCGTCACGCGGAATCGCGCACCTGCAGATCGACGCGCAGGCCGACCGCCGAGGCCATGTTCACGAGCGCGTCGAGCCCGAACAGGTTGATCTTGCCGCGCATCAGGTCGGAGACGCGCGGCTGCGTGACGCCCAGCTGCTTCGCGGCCTCGGCCTGACTCAGTTCGAGCCGCGCGATGCGCTGCTTGAGCGCGATCATCAGTTCGGAGCGCAGCTTCATGTTCGCGGCTTCCGCCGGCTCGCTTTCGATTGCGTCCCAGACGTTCGCGTAGCGTTCATTGGTCATTAGTTGCTCCGAGAAACCCCGTCCTTCAGGACGGGGAGGAAAGGTGTGCTGTTGACAGGCAGCTTCTTCCACGGGGTAGGATCACCTGCATGATCCTTGTCTACCGCTACCGGGCGAAATCGCTCAACGGACTGCTCAACAAGCAGAGCCGTGCGGTGAACTACGTCTGGAACTTCTGCAACGACACGCAGAAGCATGCGCTCAAGTGGGGCAAGAAGTGGCCGACGGGATTCGACCTGAACGTGCTGACGACCGGCAGCAGCAAGGAACTCGGTATTCACTCCGGCACGGTCAACGCGACGTGCGAGCAATATGCGAAGTCGCGCAGTCAGCGTCGACGCCCTTATCTGCGCTATCGCGGCAGGAAATCGCTGGGTTGGGTGCCGCTGAAGGGGCGTGACCTGAAGCGCGAGGGTGATGCGTTCCGTTTCGCCGGCAACACGTTTCGCGTGTTCAACAGCCGAGCGCTCCCCGAAGGCAAGATCAAGGACGGGACCAACTTTGCGCAGGATGCGCGCGGCAATTGGTTCTTGAACATCGTGATCGAGATGCCGGATGTTCAGGCTCGTCCGATCCGTTCCGGTGTCGGCATCGATCTCGGCCTGAAAGACTTCGCCACACTTTCGACCGGAGAAAAACTGCCCAATGACCGGTTCGGCCGACGAGCGGCGGAAAAGCTGGCGAAAGCGCAGCGAGCACGCAAGCACAAGCGGCATATCGCGAAGCTGCACGCCAAGATCGCCAATACCCGCGCCGACTTCCAGCACAAGCTCGCGCTCGATCTGGTGCGGCGTTTCGATTACATCGCGGTCGGCAGCGTGTCGGCCGCGAAGCTCGCCAGAACCAGGATGGCGAAGAGCGTCTACGACGCATCCTGGTCGTCCTTCCGGAACAAGCTCCGCTACAAAGCGATCGCGCACGGAGCCACGTTCGAGGAAGTGGACGAAAGCGGTTCGACCCAGTCCTGCTCGTCGTGCGGGTCGAAAGACAGCACGACGCGGCCGAAAGGTATCGCGGGACTGCGAGTAAGAGAATGGCCCTGCAGTGGATGTGGTGTCGTGCATGATCGTGATATCAACGCTGCGCTGAACATTCTCCGATGCGGACGTGCATCGCCAGGTGTGGGAATCCTCTCCCTTTAGGGGGAGGAGGGCGTCAACGTTTCGACTCCATCATTAGCGACCGATAGCGGTGGGCGGCGAGGTCGATATCGGTCTTGTTCGTGCGCGTCGATTGCTTGCGGAAGCAGTGCAGCACGTAGATCGCCTCGGCGAAAGTCGCGACGTAGACGATCCGGAATGCGCCGCTCGCATCGCGCAGGCGAATTTCCCGCACGCCGACGCCGATGGTGCGCATCGGTTTCCAGTCGTCGGGTGCGAGGCCGCGCTGCACCTGGTCGATCTGGTGGCCGGCTTCGCGCCGTGCCGGCAGCGGAAAGCCGCGGAGATCGGCCAACGCGCTGCCGACGAAAACGACCGGCTTCGGCGGAAGTATATCTGGATTATATAAAATTTTGTATGCGCGTCGTGAGTGTCGGAAAGAGGCTGCAGACGTCGGCACGCGGGCACGCCGTCCGTCACGATAGACGCGTTGCGAAGCGCCGGCGCACATCACTGGCCGTCCGGCCGATGCTGGATCGACGGCCGCGAATGGCGACTCAGGCGGCTCTCCGACACGCCGGCCGTCCCCGCATTGCGTATCCGGCCCCCGATTTCACCGGGCCGGCGCCGGAAAAAATGTCGCGCCGAAACATCAGTCGATATCTTTCAGACAGGTCCGACGATGCTTTCGAATCCTTGATGCCATAATGCCGAGCGTGTGCAGCCGACGCGGTTGCGCACGTTTTTTTTGTCCTGTTTTTGCTCCTTTGCCGCCGCTTGCCGGTCCTCTTTCGTCGCCGTTCGCACTGCCATGTCGTTCCGCACGTTCGCTCTGCCTTCCCGGTCCCGCGTGGACCGTTTGCCGGCATCGCCGGCGTCTTTCAGCGGAGCACGCGGCGTGACGTGCGGGCGGGCGGCGCGATGACCCCGCTCGACCGCCTCCTCGATTTCCTCGCCCGCTTTTCGTTCCGGATTCGCCTGCCGCAAAGCCGCGGCGGTCGCGTGGCGCTGGCGCTCGTCTTCATCTATTTCGTCTGGGGCTCGACCTACAGCGGGCTGCATTTCGCGCTGCAGTCGTTCCCGCCGCTGCTGCTGTCGGGGTTGCGCAACCTGCTCGGCGGGATCGGCCTGTTCATCTTCGCGCTGCGGCGCAAGCCCGAATGGCCGACGCTGCTGGAAATCCGCAACTCGGCGATCGTCGGCACGATGCTCGTCGCGCTGTCGTCCGGCACGATCGCGCTCGGCATGCGCACCGTCAGCAGCGGTTCGGCCGCGGTGATGGTGGCCACGGTGCCGCTGTTCGCGACCGTGATCGCGGCGGTGGCCGGGCGGCCGGTGACGAAGGGCGAATGGGCGGCCGTCGCGCTCGGGATGGTCGGCATCGTCGTGCTGAATTCGGGCGGCGCGGCCGCCGCGAACTCGGCGCTCGGCACGATCTGCGTGCTGGCCGGCGCATTGTTCTGGGCGGGTGGCGCGCATCTCGCGACGCGGCTCAAGCTGCCGTCCGACCTGTTCCTGTCGACGTCGCTGCAGATCGGCCTGGGCGGGCTGATGTCGACGATCGTCGCGTGGCTGCTCGGCGAACGGGTCGAACAGCTGGCCGTTGGGTCCGTGTTCGCGTTCGTGTACCTGATGGTGTTCTGCACGATGGCCGCGTACGTCGCGTACGGCTACCTGATCCGCCACACGAGCCCGATCATCGCGAGCAGCTGCATGTACGTGAACCCGATCGTCGCGGTCGCGCTGGGTGCGTTGTTGCTGGGCGAACCGGTGACGACGGCGACCGTGGTCGCGACCGTCGCGATTCTCGGCAGCGTCGGGTTGTCGTTCGTGTTCGATCCGGCGCGCCGGCCCGCTGCGGCCACTACGGCCACCGCTCCGGCTCAGGCTACCGCTGCCAGTTCGCCGGTCGTGGCGGCCGAGCAGGCGGTGACGGCGGACGCTTCGCCCGTCGTCGAGCAGATCGCGACGCCGGATGCGCCGCCCATCCTTGCGCCTTCCGCCGTCCCGCTCGCGGTGCCGACGCCTGCGGCCGTGATGGACCCCGCCGCGGTGATCGAGCCCGCCCCGGCATTCGCGACGCCGCCCGCCGCCGCCGAGCCGGCCGCTTCGCGCACCGACGCGTGACGCCGCGCTGGCCGGTCGCGCTCAGCCGTGCCGGCCGCCGCGATGGTGGGACCAGCCGGCAAGCGCGGTAAACAGCAGCCCGGCCGCGCACATGCCGATCCAGCCGAACGCGCGCCATGCGGCGACGCCGGCCGACGAGCCGAGCGCGCCGCCGATGAAATAGCACACCATGTACACCGTGTTCACGCGGCTGCGCGCCTCCGGCTTCAGCGCATAGATGCGCGACTGGTTTGAGATCTGCGCGGCCTGTACGCCCACGTCGAGCACGATCACGCCGATCACGAGCCCGACGAGGCTCGACCCCGACAGCGCGAAGATCACGAACGACAGCGCGAGCAGCACGATCGCGAGCGAGATGACCGCGCGCGGCCCGCGCGTGTCCGCGGAGCGGCCTGCATACGGCGCGGCGAGCGCGCCCGCGGCCCCGACGATCCCGAACAGGCCGGCTGCCTGCGGGCCGAGATGGAACGGCGCGCCGGCGAGCAGCAGCGTGAGCACCGGCCAGAATGCGCTGAACGCCGCGAACAGCGCGGCGCCCGTGAGCGATGCCTCGCGCAGCCCGCGCAGCTCCACGGCCAGATGCCACATCGAGCCGAGCAGCTTGCCGTACGACAGCGTCGACGTCGGCGAGCTGCGCGGCAGCCGCAGCACGATCACGACGGCGAGCGCGACGAGCGCCGCGACCGACGCGGCGAACACCGCGCGCCAGCCGAAATATTCGGCGATGAAGCCGGCGGCGGTACGCGCGAGCAGGATGCCGAGCAGCAGGCCGCTCATCACGGTGCCGACCGCGTGGCCGCGTTCGGCCGGCGGCGCGATTTCGGCGGCGAACGGCACGGCCTGCTGCGCGATGGTCGCGAGGATGCCGATCGCGAGGCTCGCGACCGCGAGGACGACGAGCGACGGCGCGGTGGCCGCCACGATCAGCGCGATCGACAGCCCGGCGATCTGCAGCAGGATCAGCCCGCGGCGATCGAAGCGGTCGCCGAGCGGCGCGAGCAGGAACATGCCGGCCGCATAGCCGAGCTGCGTCGCGGTCGGTACCGCGCCGATCCACGAGGCGCCGTCCGGAAAGGACGCGCGGAAGCTGTCGAGCAGCGGCTGGTTGTAGTAGATGTTCGCGACCGATACGCCCGCGATCGTCGCGAGCAGCAACAGCAGGCTGCGCGAGTAGTGGGGCGAGGCGGCGTCGGTCGGACGGTCGGTGGAGGTGGTGGACATGGCGGCGGGCACGAAGTTGGGCGGCGCGGCAGGCGGCGCACGCGTCGGGTGCGCAGGCAGGCCGGGCGCCGGTCGAGGCTGCCGATCATACCGGAGCAACGTGAATCCTGCCGGCGGCGAGCCGGCATAACCGGCATAACCGGCATAACCGGACAACCAGCCGGCCGCGGGCCGTCACGGCACGCGCGTCACTTCGTCAGTCGACCAACTCGCCCGTCGGATCGTAGAACGGATACGGCCCCGCGCCTTCGTCCACATAGACGTGATGCGATGTCATCCCCGTATCGGGCGCATGGTGATGGACTGCGAACGCCGGCGGTTCGAGCCGGAATGCGGACGGCGCATCGGTCCGCAGGTCGAACGCGACCTGGTGCGCGGGCGACGGCACCGCGGCCGCGAGCGTGCCGCCGAAGCGGGTGAACATCGTGCGGTGCACGTGACCGCACAGCACGCGCTCGACGTTCGGATGACCGCGCAGCAGCGCATCGAGTTTCGCGGCGGCGGCGGGCGCGAGACGCAGCTTGTCCATGTGGCCGATGCCCGACACGAACGGCGGGTGATGCAGCGCGACGATCACCGGGCGGTCGCGCGCGGCGTCGAGCTGCGCGGCAAGCCACGCGAGCCGGGCGTCGCACAGGTCGCCGTGGCTCGCGCCCGGCACCTGCGAATCGAGTGCGAGTACGCGCACCGCGCCGACGTCGAGCGCGTACTGCACGAATTCGCCGTCCTGCAGCTCGGCGCGATCGGCGAACGCGCGGCGCAATCCGGCGCGATCGTCGTGATTGCCGACCATCAGGTAATACGGAATCTCGAGCGCCGCGAGCAGCCCGCGCAGGTTGCCGTACTCTTCGTCGTGGCCGAAGTCGGTCAGGTCGCCGGTGACGAGCACGGCGTCGGGGCGCGGCACGAGTGCGTTCAGTTTCTCGACGCAGCGCGCGAGCGCGGCCGCCGTGTCGACGCGCCGGTACGCGAGCTGGCCCGGCCGCTTGATGTGGAGATCGCTGATTTGAGCAAGCAGCATCGTCGTTCCTCGGAATCTCTGGTTGTTGTCGCGGCGGCGTGCGCCGCCGTGGGGGCTGCAGGCATGATGCCCGATCGACGGCTTACGCGCCGAGCGCGATCAGGCCTTCCGGCGCGATCGTGAGGCCGACCGCCGTGCCGCGCGCAAGCGCGATGCGGCCCGGCACGTCGATCACGAGCGCGTCGGGCGCCGCATGCTCGATCGTGAGTCGCGTGCGTTCGCCGAGGAACGCGCACGCGCCGACCGCGCCGCGCAGCGGCGCATGCGCGGGATCGGCGAGCTGCGCGTCCTCGGGGCGGAAGAACCATTCGTCGGCCGCGTGCGGCGTGACGATCGTGCCGCCCGTCGTTGCGAGCGCGCCGTCGCGCCACTGGCCCGCCAGCCGGTTCAGCGTGCCGATGAACTGCGCGACCGTGCGGTTCGCGGGGTGGTAGTAGATCTCGCGCGGCGTGCCGATCTGCTCGATGCGGCCCGCGCCCATCACGACGATCCGGTCGCCGAGTTCCATCGCTTCGGCCTGGTCGTGCGTGACGTAGACGGTCGTCACGCCGAGCTCGCGCAGCAGCGTGTTCATGTCGCGGCGCAGCACGTCGCGCAGCTTCGCGTCGAGCGCGGTCAGCGGTTCGTCGAGCAGCAGCACGCGCGGCCGCACCGCGAGCGCGCGCGCCAGCGCGACGCGCTGCTGCTGGCCACCCGACAGTTGATCGACCGGTTTGTCCGCGTGCGCGTCGAGCCGCATCATCGCGAGCAGTTCGTCGACGCGTTCGCGCAGCGCACGCGGCTCGGTCTTGCGGATCTTCAGCCCGTAGCCGACGTTGCCGCGCACCGTCAGGTTCGGAAACAGCGCGTAGTTCTGGAACACCATGCCGACTTGCCGGCGTTCGATCGGCAGCGCGGTGACGTCGTCGTCGCCGAACGCGATCGTGCCGCCGGCGTCCGGCGTGTCGAGGCCCGCGATCAGGCGCAGCGTGGTCGTCTTGCCGCAGCCGGACGGCCCGAGCAGCACGAGCGTTTCGCCGGCGCCGATCGACAGGTCGAGCGGCTCGAGCACGCGTGTGCCGCGGAACGTTTTCGCGCAGCCGGTCAGGGTGATGGGAGTGGAATCGAGTTTCATGTCTGCAGGAAAAGTCAGCGTGGGCGCTTCTTCAGCGCGCGCGTACCGGACGGATCAACGCCGAGCCATTGCATCGCGACGAGCAGCGGCAGCGTCATCAGCAGGAACAGGATCGTGTACGCGCTGCCGACTTCGAGGCGCAGCGACGCATACGTATCGGCGAGCCCGACCGGCAGCGTCTTGGTGTCGGGCGTGTGCAGCATCCAGGTGAGGTTGAATTCGCCGATCGACAGCGTGAGCACCGCGAGCGCGCCGGCGACGATGCCCGGCCGCAGGTTCGGCAGCACGATCGTGACGAAGCGCGTGACGAACGATGCGCCGAGGCTCGCCGCGCCTTCCTCGAGCGTGCGCAGGTCGGCGCCGGCCGCGACGGCCGCGACCGCGCGCACCATGAACGGCAGCGTGAACACGACGTGGCCGACGACGATGAACCACAGGCTCATCCGGAACGCGGTGAAGCCGCCGTACACGACCAGCAGCGCGAGCGCCGAAGCCAGCCCCGGCAGCGCGACCGGCAGCACGAGTGCTTCCTCGATCGCCCGAGCGATACGGCTCTTGCTGCGCGCGAGCGCATAGCCGGCCGGCACGCCGACCGCGAGCACGATCGCGAGCGTCGCGAACGCGACGTAGAGCGACAGCGCGACCGAGCCGTGATACTGCTGCCACACCTGCTCGAGCCAGCGCAGCGTGAGGCCGCTCGACAGGCCGCGGAAATAGTTGACGGTCAGCCCCGCGAGCACCGACATCACGACGGGCACGATCAGGAACGCGCACAGCAGCAGCGTGACGCCCCATTGCAGCGCGGCGATCGCGCGCGCGCCGGCGACGCGCGGCGCATGCCGGGCGGCACGCGTCGCGTGCAAGGGAGCCGGTGCGGGCGCCGGCGACGGCGCGGAAGAGCCGGAAAGCGATGTCATGCGGAAATCCTCAGGCCGCGGCGGCGGCGGTGTGACCGGTGAAGCGTCGTGCGAGCGCGAGCACGGCCCAGGTGACGACGCCGAGCACGATCGACAGGCCGGCCGCCGTCGCGATGTTCGCGTTCAGCGTGAACTCGGTGTAGATCGTCATCGGCAATACGTTCAGGTCGGTGGCGAGCGTGAACGCGGTGCCGAACGCGCCCATCGCGGTCGCGAAGCAGATCGCGCCGGCCGCGATCAGGCCCGGCGTGAGCGCGGGCAGCACGATGTCGACGAAGATGCGCCACGGCGACGCGCCGAGCGAACGTGCGGCTTCCTCGAGCGACGCGTCGAGCTTCGACGCGGCCGCGATCACGGTGACGATCACGCGCGGAATCGAGAAGTACAGGTAGCCGATGAACAGGCCCGCCACCGAATAGGCGAAGACCCATTTGTCGCCCGTGAGCTTCGTCGACAGCATGCCGATCAGCCCCTGGCGCCCGGCCAGCATGATCACCATGAAGCCGACGACGACGCCCGGGAACGCGAGCGGAAACGTCAGCAGCGCAAGCAGCACGCGCTTGCCGGCGAATTCGCGGCGCGCGAGCAGCAGGCCGGAGATCGTCGACAGCGCGAGCGTCGCGAGCGTGACGCCCGCGGACAGCGCCACCGTCTCGCCGAGGCTCTTCATGTAGCGCGCATTGCCGAGCAGCGCCGCGTAGTGCGAGAAGAAGGCGCCATCGGCGGACACCTGCACGAGCGACGCCATCGGCAGCAGCCAGAACGCGGCGAATACCGCCAGCGCCGGCGCGACGAGCGCGACGCGCCAGCGCAGCGGAAAAGTCAGGTCGAGCATGACGTGGGGCCGGCCGCTTACTGCATCACTTGCAGGTACTGCTGGCCGAACGCCTGCTGGCCAGCCGCCATCTTGCCGAAGTCGACCGATTTCGCCCGCGCGTATTCGCTCGCCGGCAGGAACTTCGCGGCGACGTCGGCGCCGAGCGCCTGCGCGCGCACCGGGCGCAGGTAGGCGTTGGCCCACAGCTTCTGGCCTTCGTCCGACAGCACGAAATCGAGCACCTTCTTGCCGTTCGCGTCGTGCGGCGCGCCCTTCACGAGGCTCATCACGTACGGCACCGCGATCGTGCCTTCCTTCGGGATCACGAATTCGACGTTCGCGTTGTCCTTGTATTTCGCGCGATACGCGTCGAAGTCGTAGTCGAGCAGGATCGGAATCTCGCCGGACAGCACGCGCGCATAGGCCGTCTGCTTCGGCACGATCGGCGCGTTCGCCTTCAGCTTGCGGAACCAGTCGAGGCCCGGCTTGAAGTTGTCGAGGCTGCCGCCGAGCGCCTGGTTGACGGCGACCGCGCCCGCGTAGCCGACGAATGCGCTCGACGGATCGAGATAGCCGACCATGCCCTTGTATTCGGGCTTCAGCAGATCGGCCCACGAACGCGGCACCGGCTTGCCGTCGAGCGCGTCCTTGTTCACGAAGAAGCCGAGCGTGCCCGAGTGGATCGCGAACCAGTAGCCTTGCGGGTCCTTCAGGTTCGCGGGAATGTCGTTCCAGTGCGCGGGCTTATACGGCGCGATCACGCCCTTGTCCTTCGCCTGGAACGCCGACGACACGCCGAGGTAGACGACGTCGGCCACCGGGCTCTTCTGCTCGGCGATCAACTGTGCGATCGACTGGCCCGAGTTCTTGTTGTCGAACGGCACGCGGATGCCGGTCTTCTGCTTGATCGCCGCGATCTGCGCGGCCCAGTCGGCCCATTCGGGCGGGCAGTTGTAGCAGATCGCCGTTTCGTCGGCGTGGGCCGCGGGGGCGCAGGCGACGAGCGCGGCGAAGGCGAGCGGCGCGGCAAGTGCGCGCAGCAGCGAGGTCGGGCGAAAGGACACGGTGAATCTCCGGGCGAGTGAGTGTAGCGCTGGGGTGGTGTGGTTATGGGTGTGTGTGGCCGCGCGGCGCATGCGGTCGGCGCTCAGGCCTTGCGCAGTTGCAGGTCGGCGGCCGGCGGTGCAATCGTCGCGCCATCGCGTACCGCGTGCGGCAGGATCGTCGACGTGCGGTCGATCGCCGCACCGCCGATGCATTCGACGAGACGCTGCCACGCGTGGCGGCCGATGTCGCGGTTTGGCGTCGTGACGCTCGCGAGCGGCGGCGCAAGCAGCTCGCCGATCGCGATCCCGTCGAAGCCGAGCACCGACAGGTCGTCGGGAATCGAGAAACCCGCACGGCGCAGGCCGCGCATCACGACCATCGCGAGCAGGTCGTTGCTGCAGAAGAGGGCGGTCGGACGCGTGGCTTGCGCGGTCAGGTGCGCGAGCACCGCGTCGGGCAGCTCGGGCGCGTTGAAGTCGACTTCGACGGGCGGCAGCGGCGCCACGCCGCTTTCGTCGAGTGCCTGCGCATAACCGAGATGACGCTGGCGCGCGCGATCCGACGCGGCGAGCGAACCGGCCAGCATCAGCACGCGGCGGTGACCGCGCGCGGTCAGCAACCGCACGCCGTCATAGGCCGCGCGGCGGTTGTCGACCGACACCGACGGACGGCGCTGCGTGTCGTTGTGCATCAGCACGTAATGCGGGCCGTCGCGATCGAGCATGTCGAGCAGCGGGTGCGTATCCGCATCGGCGACGGTGAGGATCAGCCCTTCGACGCGCTGCTCGCGCAGCGTCTCGATCGCATGACGTTCGCGCGCCGCGTCGTATTCGGTCGTCATCAGGATCAGCTTGAACCCGGCCGCGGTCGCGAGCGCGTCGATGCCTTGCAGGCAGTCGGCGAACACCGGGTTCGACAGCGTCGGCACGACGACGCCGACGAGCCGCGTGCGCTCGCCGCGCAGTTGCCGGCCGAGCGGGCTCGGGCGGAACTGCAGCGTGTCGATGGCGGTGCGGATCGTCTGCAGCGTGGCGGGGCTGACGGTATGCGGCGCGTTGATCGCACGTGAAACGGTGGCGATCGAGAAGCCCGCGAGGGCAGCGACGTCCTTGATGGTCGAGGTCATGAAGTCATGCGATGTAAACGTTTTCGGCCGGGGAATTATCGAAAACGTTTGTGACTTCGCGATGACGCGCGCGACGCTTGTTTCGCGAAAGGCACGATACAAACGTCAGACGGTTGAGGCGGTCAGACGACGCGCGGTCGATTGTATCGGCGGAGGTGGCGGCGCGGGACGAAATCGTCGGCCGTGTGGCATCGGTGTCGTATCGGCGTCGAATGCGAGGGAGGAGGCGATGCTGCGATGGCCGGTGTCGCGATGCGGTGCGGGGAATAAGGGGAACGCATGCGCAAGCAATGGTAGAATCGCGTCCGCCCTCTTGCCGGGGTGATGAAATTGGTAAACATAGCGGACTTAAACGATTGAGTGCCCGGCCGGAAACGGTCGGTGCAGAACCCTTCAAATTCGGCGAAACCCCTGATGCGCGCATCGAGGCAACGCCGAGCCAAGCCTCGCGGCAACCCGCGAGGAAGGTGTAGAGACTAGACGGGGGGCGCCTAAGGCGCACGGGCAGCGGTCACGCCCGCGCGCGACGGTGAAGGCATAGTCCAGCGCACGAACGGTTCGCGCACGCGACGCCGGCTTTGAAAGAAGCAGTGTGACGAAAATCCGCCGCCTTAACTGGCTTGCCGGTTCGAGTCCGGTCCCCGGCACCATCGATTGCGTTGATGCGATTCGATTCGATGAAGGTGTGAAAAACCCGCGAGAAATGCAGCGCTCGCGGGTTTTTTTTGTTTGTGCGGCGTCGCTATCGAGGCGAGGCTGCGATGCCGGCCGGGACGTGAAAAATATCGCGGCTTGTCGCGTGTCAGAAAATTCCCAGCCCGCCGTCCGCGCCCCAGACCTGCCCGTTCGCATAGCTCGTTTCCGACGAGGCGAGCGCGACATACAGCGGGGCGATTTCGGCCGGTTGTCCCGGCCTGCCGTACGGCGAGCCCGCCGCATAGTTGACCACCGTCTCCGGTGGCTGGCCGCCGCTCGATTGCAGCGGGGTCCAGTAGGGGCCGGGCGCGACCGCATTGACGCGAATGCCGTGCGGCCCGAGCTGCTTCGCGAGCGATCGGGTGAACGCGATGATGCCGGCTTTCGTCGTCGCGTAGTCGAGCAGGTTGGCACTTGCCCTGACCGCCTGGACCGACGTGGTGTTGATGATCGACGCGCCGGGTGGAAGATGCGGAATGGCCGCCTTCGTGATCCAGAACATCCCGTAAAGATTGGTCTTGATCGTTGCATCGAAATGCTCGGTCGTCATCTCGTCGATCGAATCGAGCGCCTGTTGTCGGGCGGCGTTGTTGACGAGAATGTCGATCCCGCCGAGTTCCGCCGCCGCGCGTGCGACCAGCCGCTGGCAGAACGCTTCGTCACGGATGTCCCCCGGTAGCGCGACGGCTTTGCGTCCCGCTGCCCGGATCGACGCAACGACTTCCTGTGCATCGGATTCCTCGACAGGAAGATAGCCGATTGCGACGTCCGCCCCTTCGCGCGCGAACGCAATCGCCGCGGCCCGGCCGATGCCCGAGTCGCCGCCGGTGACGAGGGCCTTGCGGCCGACGAGCCGGCCACGGCCGCGATAGCTTTGCTCGCCGTGGTCCGGGCGCGGCTGCATCCGGCTTGCGAGTCCCGGCGGCGCCTGGACCTGATGCGGGAACGGCGGCTTCGGGTACAAGCCGACCGGATTCGTCAGGCTCTCCGCGGCTGGCGGCGCGTCGACGGCATGCGCGGCGGACGGACCGAGTGCGGACATCGCAGCCAGTGCGCCAAGATTGCCGATGACCTGTCGGCGCGACACGCGCATGCCTGCTTCGTTATCGTCGTCTTTCAACGGATGCTCCGTGAGCGAAATCGCGCGTCGTGCTCCGTACCGTCCGCGCGAAAGTGGGTGATCGCCGTACGGCAGGCGAACTCGCTGGCGCGCGACGACGTGCCGTCACGCGCCGGTACATCGCGTTCATTCGACGCGCAGGATCAGCTTGCCGGTCGTCTGGCCGGTTTCGAGCGCGTGATGCGCGTCGGCAATCGCATCGAACCCGTAGCTGCCGCCGATCAGCGGCTTCAGCTTGCCGGTCGCGAGCAGTCCGAACAGTTCGCCGAGTGTCCGGCGCACGACGTGCTCGTTGAGGAACGCGTGCAGCGCGAAGCCGGACACCGATCGACAGCCGAAGATCAACGCATTCATCAGCGCCTCGTCGATCGTCAGGAGTTGGCCGCTCGCGGCGCCGTAGCTGACGAACCGGCCGTATACCGCAAGACCCGACACCAACGTGCGCGCGACCGTCCCGCCGATCGAATCGAATACGACATCAGGGCCCTCGCGGCCGGTTGCGTCGCTCAATTGATCGGCCCAGTGCGCGTCGCGATAGCTGATGGCCCGATCGGCGCCGAGCGTTCGCACCGCATGCAGTTTGGCCGGCGCGCCTGCGAGGCCCGTGATCGAGCGGGCCCCGTCGAGTCGCGCCAGCTGGATCAGCATCGAGCCGACGCCGCCGGCCGCGGCGGTGATCGCGACCGTGCGCGCGGCCACGGGCGTCTCGCGCAGCAGCACACGGGCCACGAGCCCCTGCAGCATCACGGCGACCGCGTCGTCGTCGGAGACTTCGTCGGGAATCGCGGTAATCAGCGCCGCGCCGAGCGTCACGTATTCGGCGTAGCCGCCGGTCGCGCGCATCGCGCCGAACAGCGGCGCCGCGACGCGTGCGCCGACCCGGATGTCCCGCACGTTCGCGCCAACGGCAGCGACGGTGCCGACGACTTCCGAGCCGGGCACTGCAGGCAGTGTCAGCGCCGGGCCCGGATAGGTGCCGGCACGTTGCAGCGTTTCCGCGAAATTCAGTCCGATACGCGTGACCCGTACGAGAACCTCGTCGGCGGCAGGGGTCGGGCGCTCGATCACGACGGGACGAAGGACGGAAGGATCGCCGACCCGCTCGATCTGGATGGCATGCATGCTGGTCATGGAAACATCTCGCTTGGAATGGGGGCGTTCGCCCCCGGGGATGGATGAAGCGCGGACCCGGATCGGCCGCGCAGTTGTGTGTCGCCGAAAGCCGACGGGTCAGTCCGGCTGTGCGCGGTCGAACGCGAGACGGCCGGCGCCATGCAGGAACAGCGCGAGCAGGCCGCCTGCCATCGACAGGTTCATCATGAAGAACGTCTGCTGGGTCTGGTCGCCGCCGCCGTGGAAGATCACCGCGGCGATGATCGAGAAGATCGCGAGCCCGAGCGCCGCGAGCCGCGTCATGAAGCCGGTGATCAATGCCAGGCCGCCGGCGACCTCGACGACGATCACGAGCGGAAGCAGCGCGCCCGACACGCCCATGTGCTCCATGTACTGCTGGGTGCCCGCATAGTTGAAGACCTTGCTGATTCCGGCGCCGAGATACACGCCGGCGATGAGAAGCCGCACGAGCACGGACAGCACGAGGTTGACGACGGGCGTTTGAACGGTTGTTTTGTACAGTGCGCGGTTGATCGAATTGATCATATGGAATCCATAATGAATGAGTGGGTGGATCGTCGATCCGGTCGAGCGACCGACCTGTTGCCGGGCGATTGATGCTTACACGTCGAGCGTCGGGTAGTCGGTGTAGCCGGCTTCACCGCCGCCGTAAGCGGTGGACATGTCCGCGTGCGCGAGCGGGCGATCGTGTCGAATGCGCGTCACGAAGTCCGGGTTCGCGATGAACGGGTAGGCGAACGACACGAGGTCGGCATGCCCGTCGTCGAGCGCCTGTTGCGCACGCGCCTTCGTGTAGCCGCCGTTCGCGATGTAGAACCCGCCGAATGCACGGCGCAATGCGCGGTAGTCGAACGGTGGCGTCTGATCGGCCGCGGACTGCGGAATGCCTTCGACGACGTGAAGGTAGGCGGCGAGCCCGGTCAGCCGGTTGGCGAACCGGTCGAACAGCGCCTGCGGTTGACTGTCGGCGATGCCGCCGAAATGCGGCGTGACCGGCGAAATGCGGACGCCCACGCGCGCGGCACTCACGACACGTCCGACCGCCCGCACGACGTCGAGCGGCAGCCGGATACGGTTGTCGATCGTGCCGCCATAAGGGTCCGTGCGCCGGTTCGTACCGTCGCGCAGGAACTGATCGAGCAGGTAACCGTTCCCCGCGTGGATTTCGACGCCGTCGAAACCTGCCCGCAACGCGGCCTGCGCCGCATGCGCGTATTGCTCGACGATGCCTGGTATTTCATTCGTCTCGAGCGCGCGCGGTACGGGGTGCGGTTTCGGTCCGGCCGGCGTGAATGCCTGTCCGTCCGGCTGAATGGCCGACGGCGCGACGGGCAGGGCGCCGTCGGGTTGCAGATCGGGATGGCCGATGCGGCCGACGTGCGCGAGCTGGACGAAAATCCGGCCGCCTGCGCGATGCACGGCGTCGGTCACGCATTGCCAGCCGTCGATTTGCGCATCGCTGTAAATCCCCGGCGTGAACGGATAGCCCTTGCCGAGCGGCGAAATTTGCGTGCCCTCCGTGACGATCAGGCCAGCCGACGCGCGTTGGGCGTAGTAGGTGGCGCTGAGCGCGCCGGGTACATCCCCGGCGCCGGCACGGCTGCGCGTCATCGGTGCCATCACGATGCGGTTGCCGAGCGTGATCCCGCCGAATTCGAGCGGGTCGAACAACGTGGCGCGGGTTGATGCCGCCCGGCCGGAAGGAGAGTTGTCGATCGTCATGATTCCATTTTCCTGTCGTGTTCATGGGTCGTCGACGCGCGATCCGGGATGCCCGGCGCGCACGCGTCGAGCGCTGCTGAACAGGAATTTAGGAGAATGCCGTGATCGAAACAATCGTCTAGAATGGATCATTAAAATCGATTTTCTTGATGGGTTATGGAGCGAAGCCCCAATCTGGATCAACTGCGCGCGTTCATCGCGGTGGTCGAAGCCGGCAGCTTTTCCGGCGCGGCCCGGCGGCTCGAGCGCGCGCAATCCGTCGTCAGCTACGCGATCGCCAATCTGGAGTCGTTGCTGGGCGTGCCGCTCTTCGAACGGGGCAAACGGCGACCGACGTTGACGGCGGCCGGGGAAATCGTCCTGGCCGACGCACGGCGGCTCGACATGCTGGCGGGCCAGTTGCTGGCGAAGACCGCCGGCCTGCGCGGCGGGGTGGAAGCCGAGTTGTCGCTGGCGGTGGACGTGATGTTTCCACTGGCCAGGCTCGTCGAGGGGCTGCGCGCGTTCGCCGACGAATTTCCCACGGTCGCGCTCAACCTGACCATCGAAGCGCTCGGCGGCGTGATGAAGCTGGTGGTCGACGGCGGCTGCGCGCTCGGCGTCAGCGGGCCCGTGCAAAACTGGCCGGATGTGATCGACGCGACGTCCATGGGCGCGATCGAACTGGTCACCGTCGCCGCGCCCACGCATCCGCTCGTGCAGCGCCGCGGGCGTGTGCCGCTGTCCGAGGCGCGCGAATATACGCAACTCGTGCTGACGGATCGAAGCAAGCTGACCGAAGGGCAGTCGTTCGGCGTGTATGCGACCCGCACATGGAAGACTGCGGACCTCGGCGCCAAGCATCGGCTGTTGCTCGAAGGGCTCGGCTGGGGTTCGATGCCGATGCACTTGATCGAGGACGACCTGCGGCAAGGCCGACTGGCCGTCGTGCGGTTGTCGGATCGCGATGTGATTCGATACGGTATGTCGTTGATCAGGCGGGCCGATCGTGCGAGCGGGCCCGCGACGCAGTGGCTGATCGACCATCTGACGCATCCTGGCGAACCGGACGCCTGAAGCGCGACGCAATCTATCCGCTTCACTGCGCCGAAAACGGCGCCATGTGATACTGCCAGGCACGTCGCACGGGCGCCTGCGTCGCCATCGGCAAACGCGTCCCGCCGACAGCCTTCACATCGTTCGCCTCTCGCAACACCACCCGTCATGACCGACTCGACCCATCACTATTACGAACCGTCGCAAGGCCACGGCCTGCCGCACGACCCGCTGAACGCGATCATCGGCCCGCGCCCGATCGGCTGGATCTCATCCCGCGGCAGCGACGGCACGCTGAACCTCGCTCCGTACAGCTTCTTCAACGCGTTCAACTATCGCCCGCCGATCATCGGTTTTTCGAGCACCGCCGCGAAGGACAGCCTGCGCAACGTGCAGGAAACCGGCGAGTTCGTGTGGAACCTCGCGACGCGCGATCTCGCCGAGCGGATGAACCAGACCTGCGCCGCCGTGCCGTACGACGTGAACGAATTCGAACTCGGCGGCTTGACCGCGGTGCCGTCGCGCCTCGTCGACGTGCCGCGCGTTGCGGAAAGCGGTGTGAACTTCGAATGCAAGGTGACCGACGTGATCCGGCTGCGCGATCATCACGGTGTCGAGACGCCGGCCACGCTGGTGCTGGGCGAGGTCGTCGCGGTCCATATCCGCCATGACCTGCTGAAGAACGGCATTTTCGATACGTTCGGCGCGGGCGTCATTCTTCGTGCGGGCGGCCCGTCGGCCTACGTGCACGTGACGCCCGACAGCCGCTTCGACCTGTTCCGTCCCGACGCGTGATCGATCGCGCGCCGCAGTAAGCCGGCAAGCGGGCGCACGAGCGCCCGCACCCGACGAAAGACCCCGCTGAAATCCAGGATTTCACGGGGTCTTTTGCTTCGTACCCTCACATGATCGGGACGGCGCCGATCCGTCCGTTCCTTGATGCCCGCTCGCTGCCGCCGGCCCAACGACGTGCGCTGCAGCAAACCCGTCCGTCGCTAAAGCCGACCACCGCACGCACGTGCCGCCACCGCGATCCACCATGGCAAATCTGCTCATCACGAACGAGCGGCTTGGGCATCGACGCCCGCCGCTGCCAGGCATAAATTTCCAAGGTTGACGTGCTTATCCGCGCGTCAGCTCGCGCGCAGGCCGGCAACCGGCCTGCGCGTTCCCAAACAGCGTGAGACACAATCGAGCGTGGAGACGACACGATGAGCCTGTCAGAGCCATTGCGTCTGCATGTGCCGGAGCCCACCGGGCGCCCGGGCTGCAAGACGGACTTTTCCTATCTGCATCTATCGCCGGCCGGCGCCGTGCGCCGCCCACCGATCGACGTGGCCGCGGCGGACACCGCCGATCTCGCCCGCAGCCTCGTGCGCGTGCTCGACGACAACGGCAAGGCCGTCGGCCCGTGGACGCCCGATCTCGACGATGCGCGGCTGATCGCCGGGCTGCGCGCGATGCTCAAGACCCGCATTTTCGACGCGCGCATGATGATCGCGCAGCGTCAGAAGAAAATCTCCTTCTACATGTTGAGCCTCGGTGAGGAGGCGATCGGCACCGCGCACGCGATGGCGCTGCGCGACGGCGACATGTGCTTTCCGACCTACCGGCAGCAGAGCATCCTGATCGCGCGCGACGTGCCGCTCGAGCGGATGATCTGCCAGCTGATGTCGAACGAAGGCGATCCGCTGAAGGGCCGCCAGCTCCCGGTGATGTACTCGGACCGCGAAGCCGGCTTCTTCTCGATTTCCGGCAACCTCGCGACGCAGTTCATCCAGGCGGTCGGCTGGGCGATGGCGTCGGCGATCAAGGGCGACACGAAGATCGCATCCGCATGGATCGGCGACGGCGCGACGGCCGAGGCGGATTTCCACACCGCGCTCACGTTCGCGCATGTGTACCGCGCGCCGGTCGTGCTGAACGTGGTCAACAACCAGTGGGCGATCTCGACGTTCCAGGCGATCGCGGGCGGCGAGGGCACGACCTTCGCCGGGCGCGGCGTCGGTTGCGGGATCGCGTCGCTGCGCGTCGACGGCAACGACTTCCTCGCGATCTACGCGGCGTCGAGCTGGGCGGCCGAACGCGCGCGCCGCAATCTCGGCCCGACGCTGATCGAGTGGGTGACCTATCGCGCGGGCGCGCATTCGACGTCGGACGATCCGACCAAGTACCGGCCGAGCGACGACTGGTCCCATTTCCCGCTGGGCGATCCGATCGAGCGCTTCAAGCGCCACCTGATCGTGAAGGGCATCTGGTCGGACAGCGCGCACGACGCGTTGACGGCCGAGCTCGAGGCCGAGGTGATCGCCGCGCAGAAGGAAGCGGAGAAGTACGGGACGCTGGCCGACGACCGGATTCCGTCGCCGGCCTCGATGTTCGACGACGTGTACAAGGAGCTGCCCGCGCACCTGCGCCGTCAGCGCCAGGAACTGGGAGCGTGATCATGGCGCAACACGAGACAGGGACGGCAACGCAGCCGATGACGATGATCCAGGCGCTGCGCTCCGCGATGGACGTGATGCTCGGGCGCGACAGCGACGTGGTCGTGTTCGGGCAGGACGTCGGCTATTTCGGCGGCGTGTTCCGCTGTACCGAAGGACTGCAGAACAAGTACGGCAAGTCGCGCGTGTTCGATGCGCCGATCTCGGAAGGCGGGATCGTCGGTGCGGCGGTCGGGATGGGCGCATACGGGTTGCGGCCCGTGTGCGAGATCCAGTTCGCCGACTATTTCTATCCGGCATCCGACCAGATCGTGTCGGAAGGCGCGCGGCTGCGCTACCGCTCGGCCGGCCAGTTCACCGCGCCGATGACGATCCGGATGCCGTGCGGTGGCGGCATCTACGGCGGGCAGACGCACAGCCAGAGCCCGGAGGCGATGTTCACGCAGGTGTGCGGACTGCGCACGGTGATGCCGTCGAATCCGTACGACGCGAAAGGGCTCCTGATCGCGTCGATCGAGAACGACGATCCGGTGATCTTCCTCGAACCGAAACGGCTGTACAACGGGCCGTTCGACGGCCATCACGAACGGCCGGTCACGTCGTGGCTCAAGCATCCGGCGAGCGCGGTGCCCGAGGGTTACTACACGGTGCCGCTCGATACGGCCGCCGTCGTGCGGCCCGGCAACGACGTGACGGTGCTCACATATGGCACGACGGTGCACGTGTCGCTGGCCGCCGCCGAGGAGACGGGCATCGACGCGGAAGTGATCGACCTGCGCACGCTGTGGCCGCTCGATCTCGACACGATCGTCGCGTCGGTGCGCAAGACCGGGCGCTGCGTCGTGGTGCACGAGGCGACGCGCACCTGCGGCTATGGCGCGGAGCTCGTGTCGCTGGTGCAGGAACACTGCTTCTACCACCTCGAAGCGCCGGTCGAGCGCACGACGGGCTGGGACACCCCGTATCCGCATGCGCAGGAATGGGCGTACTTTCCGGGGCCGACCCGGGTCGGTGAAGCGTTGCGACGCGTGATGGAGGCGTGAGATGGGGATTCATGTCATCAAGATGCCGGATATCGGCGAAGGGATCGCCGAGGTCGAGCTGGTGGCCTGGCATGTGGAAGTCGGGCAGACGATCAAGGAAGACCAGCCGCTCGCCGACGTGATGACCGACAAGGCGGCGGTCGAGATTCCGTCGCCGGTGACGGGCAAGGTGATCGAACTGGGCGGCCGGATCGGCGAGATGATGGCGGTGGGCAGCGAGCTGATTCGGCTGGAAGTCGAAGGCGACGGCAACCTGAAGGCCGCGGCACCGGTGCAGGAAACGAAGGTAGCAACCGCACCGGTCGAGGCGCCGGCGCCGTCGAAGCCGGCGGCCGACACATCGGCCGAGCCGCCTGCGCAGCCCGCCGCGCTTCGGGCACCGGCGAAGCCGCGTCGCGAGGAACCGGCCGCGCCGTCGCGCGCGGCGCTCGCGCCGGGCGAACGGCCGCTCGCGTCGCCGGCCGTGCGCCAGCGCGCGTGGGACATGGGCATCGAGGTGCGCTACGTGCGCGGCACCGGCGAAGCAGGGCGCATCCTGCATGCGGATCTCGATGCGTATGCGCGGACCGGCGGCAGCACGTCGCACGCATCGCAACCGCGCGGCTACGACGAGCGCCACGACGAAACCGAGGTGCCGGTGATCGGCCTGCGACGCGCGATCGCGCGCAAGATGCAGGAGGCGAAGCGCCGCATCCCGCACTTCAGCTACGTCGAGGAAATCGACGTCACCGAGCTCGAATCGTTGCGCACGGAACTGAACCGCCGTCACGGCGACACGCGCGGCAAGCTCACGCCGCTGCCGCTGCTGATCCGCGCGATGGTGATCGCGCTGCGCGACTTCCCGCAGATCAACGCGCGTTTCGACGACGAAGCGGGCGTCGTCACGCGCTACGGCGCGGTGCACATGGGCGTCGCGACGCAGACGGACGGCGGCCTCACGGTGCCCGTGCTGCGTCATGCGGAAGCGCGCGACGTATGGTCGATCTCGGCGGAAATCGCGCGGCTCGCCGATGCGGTGCGTGCGAACCGCGCGCAGCGCGACGAGTTGAGCGGCTCGACGATCACGATCTCGAGCCTCGGCGCGCTCGGCGGCATCGTGTCGACGCCGGTGATCAACCATCCGGAGGTTGGCATCGTCGGCGTGAACCGGATCGTCGAGCGGCCGATGATCCGCGACGGCGCGGTCGTCGCGCGCAAGATGATGAACCTGTCGTCGTCGTTCGATCATCGCGTCGTCGACGGCGCGGACGCGGCCGAATTCATCCAGGCCGTGCGCGCGGTGCTCGAACGCCCGGCACTGCTGTTCGTGGAGTGAGCCGATGAAGAACGAACACACCACACTGCTCGTCATCGGCGGCGGCCCGGGCGGCTACGTCGCCGCGATTCGCGCCGGCCAGCTCGGCATTCCGACCGTGCTCGTCGAACGCGACCGGCTTGGCGGCACCTGCCTGAACATCGGCTGCATTCCATCGAAGGCGCTGATCCACGTGGCCGACGCGTTCGAGCAGACGTGCGGTCATGCCGGTGAAGCGGCGCTCGGCATCCGCGTGCGCACGCCGGAAATCGACATCGCGAAAAGCGTCGCGTGGAAGGACGGCATCGTCGACCGGCTGACGCGCGGCGTCGGCGCGCTGCTCAAGAAGAACGGCGTGCGCGTGCTGCACGGCGAAGCGCGCGTGATCGACGGCAAGACCGTCGAGGTCGTCAGCGGCGGCCATGCGGTGCGGATCGGTTGCGAGCACCTGTTGCTCGCAACCGGTTCCGAGCCGGTCGAACTGCCGTCGATGCCGTTCGGCGGGCACGTCGTGTCGTCCACCGACGCGCTGTCGCCCGCGACGCTGCCGAAGCGGTTGGTCGTCGTCGGGGCCGGCTATATCGGGCTCGAACTCGGGATCGTGTATCGCAAGCTCGGTGTCGACGTCAGCGTCGTCGAGGCGGCCGAGCGCGTGCTGCCTGCGTACGATGCCGAACTCGTGCGGCCGGTGGCCGATTCGCTCGCGCGCCTCGGCGTGCGGCTGTGGCTCGGCCACACCGTGCTCGGGCTGGACGAGCACGGCGCGGTGCGCGTGCGGGCGGCCGACGGCGCCGAGCAGACGCTGCCGGCCGATCGCGTGCTGGTTGCCGTCGGCCGCAGGCCGCGCGTCGACGGCTTCGGGCTCGAGACGCTGATGCTCGATCGCAATGGCCGCGCGCTGCGGATCGACGATGCCTGCCGGACCTCGATGCGCAACGTGTGGGCGATCGGCGACGTCGCGGGCGAGCCGATGCTCGCGCATCGCGCGATGGCGCAAGGCGAGATGGTGGCCGAGCTGATCGCCGGCCGGCGTCGCCAGTTCACGCCCGCGTCGATTCCAGCCGTGTGCTTCACCGATCCCGAGATCGTGACGGCCGGCTGGTCGCCGGACGATGCACATGCGGCCGGCGTCGATTGCCTGAGCGCGTCGTTTCCGTTCGCCGCGAACGGGCGGGCGATGACGTTGCAGGCGACCGACGGATTCGTGCGCGTCGTCGCGCGGCGCGACAATCATCTGATCGTCGGCTGGCAGGCGGTCGGGCGCGGGGTGTCGGAGCTGGCCGCGGCGTTCTCGCAGTCGCTGGAGATGGGCGCGCGGCTGGAAGACATCGGCGGCACGATCCACGCGCATCCGACGCTCGGCGAAGCGCTGCAGGAAGCCGCGTTGCGCGCGCTCGGACACGCGCTGCATGTCTGACGTGCGGGCTTGACGGAGCGCTGCCGGTGCGTCGCGCACGCATCGGCGGCGCTTGCGGCGTCTGATGGACTTCATGTTGTTCATCCGGTATCCGTTCGTGCCGGTCCCGAAGCCAACCTGATCGGATTGCCAGTGCCCGAGCCCGCGCGCCGGGTCGGGAACGCGCGCAGCAGCAGCGCTGGCCGGGACGGGTTCAATCGCCCGGGACCGCACCTGACAGGCCGGTAATTTTTCGAGACGAGGGGAGGGTTGTCGCCGCCCCGTCAGCCGACGATCATGTCGATAGCCGGAAACCGGGCTGCCTCGGCCCGCCAACGCAGGCTTCACACGGAACAACCGGACATGAAACTGCTGCTCGTCGGCGCGACCGGACTCGTCGGGCGCCACGTCCTCGAAGTTGCGCTCGCCGACGCGCGGGTCGATCAGGTGATCGTCCTCGCGCGCCGGCCGTTGTCGCCGCATCCGAAGATGCGCGCGCTGGAAGTCGATTTCGACCATCTGCCCGACACGGCCGATTGGTGGCACGCGGATGCCGTGATCTGCACGCTCGGCACGACGATGCGGGCCGCCGGTTCGCAGGCGGCCTTCCGGCGCGTCGATCACGACTATCCGCTCGCGGTCGCGCGGCTCGCGCACCGGCACGGCACGCCGACCTACGTGCTGAATTCCGCGCTCGGCGCCGATGCCGGGTCGCGCATCTTTTACAACCGCGTGAAGGGCGAAGTCGAGCAGGCGCTCGCCGGCGTCGGCTTCGATTCGCTCACGTACGTGCGACCGGGCCTGATCGGCGGCAGCCGCGACGAGTTCCGGTTCGGCGAGCGGCTGTTCGTATTCGCGCTGAGCGCCGTCGCGCCGGTGCTCCCGGCGAAGTGGCGCGTGAATCCCGCGCCGCGGATTGCGCGCGCGTTGCTCGACGCGGCGACCGACGCACGGCCGGGCGTGCAGGTCGTCGCATCCGATCAGCTTGTCTGACGCGGTGCGGGCGGTGCGCTCGCCGGGTTATTCGTCCGTGCTTCCCCTGCAGTGACGGCTGCGCCCGATCGCCCCCCTCGGGGCTGACCCAACTTTCATTTTTCCTACATCCGGCTCGCGGCAAAACTGCGCGGGTGTGCCGCGATTGCTCGGACGATTTCGAAAACCGATCGATACCGGGTAATCACCGATATCTCCCAAGTTGTATATACAACATCATCCGCTGGCAATGTCGGCACACGTCGTGCCGGTTGCGCGCCAGCGTGCAGACCGTGCGTGCGTGGCGCATGCCGGCGATCCACGGCGCCCCGCATCCGCAGCGCCGAAAGGGCGGCTCGCAGTTTCCTGTCCCGTTCAAACCATGTGTGGTCCTGAGTATTTTGGAGATTGACCCGTGTCAACGAATTCCAGTGGAAAAGCCGGCGGACTGATCGAGGTACGCTCGATCGACTTCATTCCCGACGCCGAGCGCCACGGCGGCCTGCTGAGCCAGTTCACGCTGTGGCTGTCGGCCAACATGCAGATCACGGCCATCGTCACCGGGGCGCTGGCGGTCGTGCTCGGCGGCGACGTGTTCTGGTCGCTGGTCGCGCTGCTGCTCGGCCAGTTCGTCGGCGGCGCGGTGATGGCGCTGCACGGCGCGCAGGGGCCGCAGCTCGGGCTGCCGCAGATGATCTCGAGCCGCGTGCAGTTCGGCGTGTACGGCGCGATGATCCCGATCGTGCTGGTGTGCCTGATGTACATCGGCTTTTCCGCGAGCGGCTCGGTGCTGGCCGGGCAGGCCGTCGCGCAACTGCTGCACGTCGACGACGCGGCCGGCATCCTGCTGTTCGCGGCCGTGATCGTCGTGCTGACCGTGTTCGGCTATCGCGCGATCCACCTCGTCGGCCGGATCGCGAGCGTGGTCGGCATCGTCGCGTTCGTCTACATGTTCGCGCAACTGTTCGCGAACCACGACATCGGCGCGCTGCTCGCGAACCGGCATTTCTCGCTGGCGAGCTTCCTGCTCGCGATGTCGCTGTCCGCGTCGTGGCAGATCGCATTCGGCCCGTACGTCGCCGACTATTCGCGCTACCTGCCGCGCTCGACGTCATCGGTCGCGACGTTTCTCGCGGTCGGCCTCGGCTCGGCGATCGGCGCGCAGGCGGCGATGGTGTTCGGCGTGTTCGCGGCCGCGCTGGCCGGCAGCCAGTTCGCGCACCATGAAGTGTCGTACATCGTCGGCCTGGGCTCGACGGGCGCCGTGGCCGCGCTGCTGTATTTCAGCATCGCGTTCGGCAAGGTGACGGTGACGGCGCTCAACGCGTACGGCAGCTTCATGTCGATGGCGACGATCGTCAGCGGCTTTCGCGGCAAGGGCGCGGTATCGTCGAAGAGCCGCCTCGTGTACATCTTCGGGATGATCTGCGTGTCGACGCTGATCGCGCTCGCGGGCCGTCATTCGTTCCTGAAGGAATTCACCGCGTTCATCCTGTTCCTGCTCGCGTTCTTCACGCCGTGGAGCGCGATCAACCTGGTCGATTACTACTGCTTCACGCGTTCGCGCTACGACGTGCCGGCGTTGTCCGATCCCGATGGTCGCTACGGCCGCTGGAACGTGATGGCGATCACGATCTACGTGGTCGGCATCCTGGTGCAACTGCCGTTCATGTCGACGCACCTCTACACGGGGCCGCTCGTCGATGCGCTCGGCGGCACCGACATCTCGTGGATCCTCGGCCTCGTCGTGCCGGCCGTGCTGTATTACGTCGGCGCGCGCGCGTCGCGACGCAGTATTCCCGAGCGCCTGATCCTGCCGCTCGAACGCGGCGAAGTTCACCACTGACCACGCGTCTCGCGCATCGGGTCGGCACGCCGCCGGCCTGAGCGCCGAGTCGGACGTAGCCTGCGTCCGGCTCCATCAACACATTCCGATATCCCGCGATACCGGTGCGGCGCTCACGCCGCGCCCGGTGTCGTTTCAATCTCGACCTATCAAATAGTATGACTAAGCATATTGAAACGCGCGGCATCGATTGCCGGGTGCGGCCGGTGCACGCCGGTTTTCGTCTCACGGTGGCGCTTGCCTGCGTCGCCGGTTCGGGCACTGCGTCCGCGCAGGACGGCGTCACGCTGTACGGCGTGATCGACGAATTCGCGCAGGTCGTGAACACGGGCAACGGCTATACGGCCGCGATCAACTCGGGCGGCCAGTGGGGCAGCCGGTTCGGATTGAAGGGCGGCGAGGATATCGGCGGCGGCCAGAAGATCGAGTTCGCACTGGAAAACGGCTTCAATCCGAATGACGGCTCGCTCGCGAGTGCCGGCAGCCTGTTCAACCGGCAGGCGTGGGTCGGCATCGCGGGGCAGTGGGGCAAGGTGCGCGCGGGCCGGCAGAATTCGCCGCTATTCAACGATCAGGGCGGGCAGGATGCGTTCGGCGGAGTCACGCAGGCATCCGGCATGGACAACCTGACCGTGTTCGCGTTCCGCACGAGCAACACGCTGTCGTACCAGAGCCCGGAGATCGCCGGTTTCCAGGGCGGACTGTACTTCGGATTCGGCGATGCGGGCGGCGTGCGCTCGGCCGGCTCCAGCCAGCAGCTCGACCTGACCTACGAACACGGCCCGTTCGGCGCATTCGTCGCGGGCCAGTGGTTGAAGAACGCCGTGGCGACCACGACGGATCGCACGATCATGGCAGGTGCATCATATGCGATCGGCAAGGCCACCGTGTATGGCGGCTTTTCCGCGGTGAAGTGGGCCGACCTTGGAATCGATTCGCGTGTGTACGGGCTGTCGGTCAAGTACCAGTTCAACCCGGCCAACTATGTCGCGCTCGGTTACGCGTACCTGCACGACCAGTCGTCGCAAGGCAACCACGCAGATCAACTCGGGTTGATGTACGAATACGACCTGTCGAAGCGCACGAGCATCTACGGCGCGCTGTCGTACCTGCGCAACCGCAACCAGGCCGGCTACACGCTCGCTGGCGCGGCGAACCCCGGCCTGCCGCTCGCGTATCCGGGTGCGAATGCCCGCGGCGTGCAACTCGGCATCGTGCATCGCTTCTGATGCATGCGCACGGAGCGACGCGCCGGGCCGTATGCGCCCGGCCGTGCTCCGAGCGCATGCGCGCCGTCATTTCCCCAACCGCTCCGCCAGCGAATAGCGCTGCATGCAGCGCTCCATCGCGTCGAGAAACGCCAGCTCGGCCGCGTTCATCTTGCGGTCGCGATGCCACAGCAGGAACACGTCGACATCGACGAGCCCGTCGTCGGGCGGCAGCCGCCACAGCCGTTGCTGCGCGATGTCGTCGCGCACGATGTGCTCGGGCAGGCAGCCGATCCCGTAGCCTGCGAAGATCAGCCGCCGCACCTCCTCGAGGCTCGGCGACGACGCGACGATGCGCCCCGTGAAGCCCTTCTGGTCGCGGAACACGGTGAGCGGCGACAGGCTGTCACCGATCTGGTCGCTCGTGAACGACACGAAATTCTCCGCGAGCAGATCGTCCATCCGCAACTGCGTCTGCCCGAACAGCCGGTGATGGCGGCCGCAGTAGATCGCATAGCGCTGGCGCAGGAAGCAGCGCATCTCCAGCTTGTCGTGCGGCGTGCGGCACAGGCCGAGCCCGGCCGTGGCCGTTTTCTGCAGCAGCGACGACAGGATGTCCGACGAGCGCATCACTTCGATCTGCAGATCGATACGCGGATATGCGCGGTGGAAATCCGCGAGGAATTCGTCGTAGACGGGCGATTCGATGCGGCTCACCGTCAGCAGCCGGATCGAGCCGGTCAGGTCGGCCGTGCTGTCGTCGATTTCGGTTTCGAGGCGCGAGATGCCGCCGTAGATGTCGCTCGCGATCCGGTACACGGCTTCGCCGGCCGGCGTCGGCGCGAAGTGCGCGCCGCGCCGCTCGATCAACCGGCGCTCGAGCGTCTCTTCGAGCCGCCGCAGCGCCTGGCTCACGGCCGGCTGCGTGACGTGCAGGCGGGCGGCCGCGCGGCTCACACTGCGCTCCTGCATGATCACCAGGTAGGTGCGCAGCAGATTCCAGTCGAGGCGGTCGTTCAGGAACGGGGCGAGGTCGGGGCGCATCGGGTGTCCGGGCAGCAGCGGTCAGGCATTAGTTGAATTTATATCGTGAATAATAACTTGAAATTTGACTAATGATTTGCGGCCACCGATAAAGGAGGGGCGCCGCAGCGTGCGGTGCGAGGCCGCGACAGACGGCCGCCGTCACGATATTGCGTGCTGCCCCGCCGCGGCGCGCGTCAGGAGCCCGCATGAGCCAGTCCCTTCCTTCCGCCCGCCAGCCGGCACGCGCCGCGACGGCCGCGTTCATCGGCACGATGATCGAGTGGTACGACTTCTACATCTACGCGACCGCCGCCGCGCTCGTGTTCGGCGAACTCTATTTCCCGTCGCACGACCCGTTCGTCAGCACGATGGCGTCGTTCGCGACGTTCGCGGTCGGCTTCTTCGCGCGTCCGCTCGGCGGCGTGATCTTCGGCCATCTCGGCGACCGCATCGGCCGCAAGAAGGCGCTGATGACGACGTTGATGATGATGGGCGTCGCGACCGTGTGCGTCGGGCTGCTGCCCGCTTATTCGAAGGTCGGCATCCTGGCGCCGGTGCTGCTCGTCGCGCTGCGTGTCGTGCAGGGCATCGCGGTGGGCGGCGAATGGGGCGGCGCGGTGCTGATGGCGGGCGAGCATGCGCCGCAGGGGCGCCGCACGTTTTTCGCGTCGTTCGCGCAGCTCGGCAGCCCGGCCGGGCTGATCCTGTCGCTGATCGCGTTCCGCGCGGTCACGTCAATGGACAAGGCCGACTTCCTCGCGTGGGGCTGGCGCCTGCCGTTTCTCGCGAGTTCGGTGCTGCTCGTGGTCGGCATCCTGATCCGGCTCGGCGTGAACGAGTCGCCGGAATTCGCGCGGGTGAAGGAAGCCAACCGCACGGTGAAGCTGCCGGTCGCGGAAGTGTTCCGTTCCGCGTCGGGGCTCGTGCTGCTCTGTATCGGCGCGAACACGATCGGCATCGCGGGCGTCTATTTCACGAACACGTTCATGATCGCGTACACGACGCAGTACGTCGGCGTGTCGCGCTCGCTGATCCTCGACAGCCTGTTCGCGGTCGCGATCATCCAGTTTTTCGCGCAGCCGCTCGCCGCCTGGATCGCCGAACGTATCGGCGGCGCGCGCTTCCTCAAGCTCGCGGCGCTGCTCGCGATGCTGTCGCCGTATCCGATGTTCATGCTCGTGCAGGGCGGCACGTCCGCGTCGCTGATCGCCGGCATCGCGCTCGCCGTGGTGTGCATGGCCGGCTTCTATTCGGTGATCGCGGGCTTCGTCAGCGACGTGTTTCCCGCGCACGTGCGCTATTCGGCGATCTCGCTCGCCTACCAGATTTGCGGCGCGATCGCGGGCGGCCTGACACCGCTCGTCGGCACGTGGCTCGCGCATCGCTTCACGGGCCAGTGGTGGCCGCTCGCGGTGTTCTACACGTGTCTCGCCGGTATTTCGCTGCTCTGCATCGTCGCGCTCGATGCGCGCCGCGCCGCGCGGCCGGCGGCCACCGAAGCGCTCGGCTCGCACTGACCTTCAACGAACGAATCGATCCGGAATGCATATGAAAGACCTGCTGGAAATCGACGGCGTCCGCCTGTGGCAGAGCCTGACCGACATGGCGCGCGTGGGCGCGACCCCGCGCGGCGGCGTGCGGCGCCTCGCGCTGACCGATGACGACCGGCGCGGGCGCGACCTGTTCGCGCAATGGTGCCGCGACGCGGGAATGACGGTGAGCGTCGATGCGGTCGGCAATCTGTTCGCGCGGCGCGACGGCGCCGATGCGCAGGCAGCGCCTGTACTGATCGGCAGCCATCTCGACACGCAGCCCGAAGGCGGCCGCTTCGACGGCGTCTATGGCGTGCTCGCCGCGCTCGAACTCGTGCGCACGCTGAACGACGCGGGCATCGCGACCGACAAACCGCTCGAGATCGTGTCCTGGACCAACGAGGAGGGCGCACGCTTCGCGCCGGCGATGCTCGGCTCGGCCGTGTTCACGGGCGCGTTGCCGCTCGACGACGCGCTCGCGAAGCAGGACGCCGACGGCATCACGCTCGGCGCGGCGCTCGACGCGTGCGGCTACCGCGGCACGCGAGCAATGGGCGGCGCGGTCGACGCGTATTTCGAGGCGCATATCGAACAGGGGCCGGTGCTCGAGGCGAACGGCACGACGATCGGCATCGTCACGGGCGGCCAGGCGATCCGCTGGCTCGACGTGACGGTGACCGGCGTGGCCGCGCACGCGGGCACGACGCCGATGCCGTACCGCAAGGACGCGTATTTCGCGAGTGCGCAGATCGCGCTCGAACTCGAACGAATCGTCGCCGGCTACGCGCCGCGCGGGCTCGCGACGATCGGGCAAGTCGGCATTCGCAACGCGTCGCGCAATACGATTGCCGGCGACCTGACGTTCACGGTCGACCTGCGTCATCACGACGATGCCGAAGTCGATGCGATGGAGCGCGACCTGCGCGACGCCTGCGCACGCATCGCCGCCGCGCGCGGCGTGCAGGTGGCGATCGACACCTGCTGGCGCAGCCCGGCGACGCCGTTCGACCGCGATTGCGTCGGGCTGGTCGCGCAGGCGGCCGCCGCATTCGGCTATACGCACGAGCGGATCGTGAGCGGCGCCGGCCACGATGCGATCCTGCTCGCGCGCCGTTTCCCGACCGCGATGGTGTTCATTCCGTGCGTCGACGGCCTGTCGCACAACGAAGCCGAGGATGCATTGCCCGACGACGTGACGCGCGGCACGAACGTGCTGCTCCAAGCGGTGCTGGCACGCGCGGGCATCGCGGCGCGCGTCGACGCGGCGGCTGCCGCGCACGGCGCCTGAGACGGCGAATCGACGAGGACCATCATGAAAACCTATTTCCATCCCGAACAACTGCTGCATCATCCGCGCAGCTACCTGTCGCGCGGCCAGATGCGCGAACCGCAGGAAGTGCCCGAACGCGCGGCACGGCTCGTCGCGGCCGTCCGGTCGCTCGACTTCGACGTGCGCGAGCCGGCCGATCGCGGCACCGCGCCGATCGCGGCCGTGCACGACATGAACTACCTGCGCTTTCTCGAGGACGCGCACCGCGACTGGAAGCAGATGCCCGACGACTGGGGTGACGAAGTGATGTCGAACGTGTTCGTGCGCGACCCGAATCCGCTGCGCGGCGTGCTCGCGAAAGCCGCGCGCTACCTCGCCGACGGCAGTTGCCCGGTGGGCGCGAACACGTGGCGCGCGGCGTACTGGTCCGCGCAGGGCGCGCTGGCCGCCGCGGCCGACGTCAACGACGGCGCACGCGAGGCGTACGCGCTGTGCCGGCCGCCCGGCCATCACGCGCGGCGCGATGCGGCCGGCGGCTTCTGCTACCTGAACAATGCAGCGATCGCCGCGCAGGCGCTGCTGGGCCGCCATCGCCGCGTCGCGATCCTCGATACCGACATGCATCACGGGCAGGGCGTGCAGGAGATTTTCTACGGCCGCGACGACGTGCTGTACGTGTCGATTCACGGTGACCCGACCAACTTCTATCCGGTCGTCGCGGGTTACGAGGAAGAGACGGGGGCGGGCGCCGGCGACGGCTTCAACCTCAACCTGCCGATGCCGCACGGCGCGCCGGAGTCGGCATTCTTCGAGCGGCTCGACGACGCGTTGCGTGCACTCGCGCGGTTCCAGCCCGATGCGCTCGTGCTTGCGCTCGGTTTCGACATCTACAAGGACGATCCGCAATCGCAGGTTGCGGTCACGACCGACGGGTTCGGGCGGCTCGGCGGCGCGATCGGCGCGCTCGGCTTGCCGACGGTGATCGTGCAGGAGGGCGGTTATCACCTCGCGAGTCTCGAGGCGAACGCGCGCGCGTTTTTCGGCGGGTTCGCCGCCGGGCGCTGACCGAGCCGTCGGCGCCGGACCGCAGGCTGGAATTGAAAACGGCCGCATTGCGCGGCCGTAAAAGTGCGTGAGGAAGGTTCCGGGCAGTCCGGACGTTGCCGTCCTTACGAGTTCGCGGCGGCCGGCGAGCGGCGGCGCTGCGTGACCTGCAGCATCACGAGTGCGAGCCCGGCGGCGGCGATCAGCGCGCCGACGAGCGGCACCGCCGCGTAGCCGAACCCGGCCGAGATCGCCGCACCACCGGCGGCGGCGCCCACCGCGTTGCCGAGGTTGAACGCGCCGATGTTGACGGCCGATGCAAGGCCTGGCGCTTCATGGGCCGCGCGCATCACGCGCATCTGCAGCGGCGGCACGACCGCGAACGTCGCGATCCCCCAGACCAGCAGCGTGACGCCGGCGCCCGCATGGGTGGTGGCGAGCAGCGGGAACGCGGCCATCGTCGCGATCAGCAGCAACAGGAAGCCGATCAGCGTGCCGTCGAGCGAGCGGTCGGCGAGGCGCCCGCCCGCGATGTTGCCGATCGAGAAGCCGACGCCGATCAGCACGAGCATCGCGGTCACGAAGCCGGGCGTCGCGCCCGTCAGGTGTTCGAGCGTCGGCGCGACGTACGTATAGAGCGTGAACATCGCACCGGCGCCGAGCACCGTCGTTCCGAGCGCGCCGAGCACGACCGGGCGCGTCAGCACGGAGAGTTCGGCGCGCAGGTCGGGCATCTTGCCGGCCTCGCCCTTCGGCAGCGCGGCGAACAGGCCGGCGATCGCGATCAGGCCGAGGCCCGCGGTTGCCGCGAACGACATGCGCCAGCCGATGATCTGGCCGAGCCAGGTCGCGGCTGGCACGCCGCCGACGTTCGCGATCGTCAGGCCCATGAACATCGTCGCGACCGCGCTGGCCTGCTTTTCGCGCGGCACGAGGCTCGCCGCGACCACCGAGCCGAGCCCGAAGAACGCGCCGTGATTGAGGCTCGTCACGAGGCGGGCGAGCAGCAGCGTGGTGTAGTCCGGCGCGACGGCCGACAGCAGGTTGCCGATGGTGAAGATCGACATCAGCGCGATCAGCGCGGAGCGGCGCGACCAGCGCGCGAGCAGCAGCGTCATCAGCGGCGCGCCGACCATCACGCCGATCGCATACGCGCTGATCAGCATGCCGGCTTGCGGAATCGACACGTGCACGCCGTCGGCGATGACGGGCAGCAGGCCCATCGGCGAGAACTCGGTCGTGCCGATGCCGAACGCGCCGGCGGCGAGCGCGAGCAGCGGCAGCGCGGCGCTGCCGCCGGGGCGGGACGGAGAGGAAGTCGTGGTGGTCACGTGGTGAACTCCTGTAAGCGGGGGACGACGGCACGAGGCCGTTGAGGACAGCGTGAAGTGTGCCTGCGTTACTTTTGCGGAAAAAGCCGTATGCGGACGAAATTATCTTGATTTCATGTCAACAATGCAGCGCGCGGGCGACGCGGGTGTGCGTGACCTATGAGCCCGTGTTTTGGCGGGATAGACGAACGCCAAGGATTTTTGGAAAGCTTTTCGTAATGAAGAGGTGCGCAACTTCCGGACAGGGGCTGCGACGCCGTGACGGTTCGCGGCTCATGCGGAGGTGTCTTGCGAGACGCTCGGGAGGTCGGTCGGCGAGCATGAGATGACACGCGGCTGCCTGGCCGGACGCGTTGCCCTGCGACAGGCGATTCTGCCGTCGCCGGCCGGTCGCAATGTCCGGAAAGCCCTTTCGCCGCAAGGCGCGACAGTAAAAAAGCCCCGACCACAGGGGGACCATGGCCGGGGCGGAAACGCATCCTCTCTTTGGCACGAGGGTTGGATGCGCGCGCAGTATATTTCGGGCCAGGACGATTCGAATCGGCGTTAAACGACCGTTTTTGGTGTCAATTTGAAAATAGCGGTATCGCGGCGTCGGACGTCGGTGTTTGGAAAGATTTTTCGATGACACGACGGTGTCGCTTCCTGTGCAAAGACATCGAAAACGACGCGATCGCGGAAGTGAATGCCGCACGTCGGTCGGCGCGGCAAGTCGCATCGCCCGACCGCGCGCCGATGCGTCCAGCGTGCGTTCAGCCCGATTCGCCGGCCGCATCGCGGACCGCCGCGAGAAACCGCGCGACGACGGGCGACGGCGTCGTCGCCGCGCCGTCGAACACGAACTCGATGTCGAAGCGGCTCGCGAGTTCGTCGAGCGCGACGAGCCGAACCGTGCTCGGGCAGGTCGGCGATGCGCTTTCCGGCACGAACGCGCAACCCATCCCCACCGCGACGAGGCCGATCAGCGTCGGGATGTCGCTGCCGATCTGCGCGATGCGCGGCGTGAAACCGGCCTGCTGGCACTGCGTCATCAGGAACCGGTGGTGCGCGGCGGAGCGCTGCGCATCGAACCAGACGAACGGCTCGTTCGCGACGTCGGCCAGCGTGCGCGGCGCTACGAAGCGGCCGCCCGACGGTGCGGGCATCGCGAGCACGAAGCGGTCGCTCAGCAGCCGTACGCCCGTCAGGTGCGGCGCTTCCTCGCGGCGCCACGCCATGATCCCGGCGTCGAGCTGGCCGCGCATCAGTGCGCTCGCCTGTTCGGCGGACAGCATCGGCGCGATCGACAGTTTCACGTCCGGGCACGCGGCGCGAAACGTCTTGAGGACGTTCGCGACGACCGGCAACGGCAGGCAGTTCGGCAGCGCGCCGAGCCGCAGTTCGCCGAGCTGGCCGGCCGCGCTGCGCAGCGCACGCTCACGGCTGTCCTGCAGCATCGCGAGCAGGCCGGTCGCATCGTGCAGAAAGCTCGTGCCGGCCGCGGTGAGCGTGACGCCCGTCGCGCGACGGATCAGCAGCGGCGTGCCGATCGCGTCCTCCAGCTCGCGGATCTGCCGCGACAGCGCGGGCTGCACGATGCCGGCCGCGCGGGCGCCGGCCATCACGCTGCCGGCCTCGGCGACGGCGACGAAGTAGCGAAGGTGACGCAATTCGATCTGGCGCATGCGGTGTCCGGTTCGGTGGATGGATATGCCTGTAAAGCATAGCAAACGCCATTCGATGGTATTGGAAGGCATGACCGGCCTGCCGTACGATGACCGTCATCGACGCGCTCGCTTCCTCCGGAGTCGCGTGTGTTTCCCCCGTCCCCACTGCGTCCCGCCCCATGCCGCTTCATATCCCGACCCCTTATATCCGCTCACCCATCGCGTCCCGCCGGCTCGGCAGGACCGTCCGGCTCAAGCTCGATGCGCTGCAGCCATCGGGCTCGTTCAAGCTGCGCGGCATCGGCGCCGTCTGCGAGGCGCGCCATGCGGCCGGGGCGCGGCGGTTCGTGTCGTCGTCGGGCGGTAACGCGGGCATCGCGGTCGCGTATTGCGGCCGCGAACTCGGCGTGCCGGTGCGCGTCGTCGTGCCGGAAAGCGCATCGGCCCGGGCGCGCGAGCTGATCCGCATCGAAGGCGCGGACCTCGTCGTGCACGGCGCGAGCTGGGCCGAGGCAAATGCGTTCGCGCAATCGACGCTCGACGAGCACGACGCGTTCGTGCATCCGTTCGACGACCGCGTGCTGTGGCAGGGCCACGCGACGATGATCGACGAGATGGCGGCGGCCGGTCCGAAGCCCGACGCGGTCGTGCTCGCGGTCGGCGGCGGCGGTCTGCTGTGCGGCGTGCTGGAAGGGTTGGCGCGCAACGGCTGGCACGACGTGCCGGTCGTCGCGGCCGAGACGGAAGGCGCCGACTGCTATGCGCGCTCGGTCGCGCAGGGGCGTCCGGTCGAACTGGCGGCCATCGCGAGCATCGCGACGTCGCTCGGCGCGAAGCGGCCATGTGACGCGGCGGTCGAGTGGGCGACGCGCCACGCGATCCATCCGGTCGTCGTGTCCGATGCCGATGCAGTGGCTGCGTCGCTGCGGTTTGTCGATGAACACCGGATCGTCGTCGAGCCCGCGTGTGGCGCTGCCTTGGCCGCGTTGGAGCGCCCGGTGCCGGTGCTTGCGTCGGCGTCGGACGTCGCGGTGATCGTCTGCGGCGGCGTGACCACGACCGCCGAGCATCTGCAGACGCTGCGTGCGACGTTGCGGTAGGTGGGGCGCCGCCAAGCCGCGCGGCGCGAGATGGCGGGGGCGCCTGCGATTTTCGCGTGGGGTGATTGCCGGCATGTGGCGCGTGTGACCAACCGCGACGCGTGGACGTTGCCTTTCCGCCGATCCCGCGCGGCCGTGTGCGGCCGGCTTACGGCCGGATGACCAGAAACGACTTCAGGAGTGGAAGGCGTGCGTACCGTCGCGCTGCGCCGCATGCGGCCGGGTGCGACGATACGGGCGCCGATCAGTTCGCGGCGGGTGCGCTCGCGGCGGACGGCGTGGACAATGCGACCGGGTTGGCTGTCGCCGGCGCAGGCGATGCGCTCGACGGCGCCGATGCCGATGCGGGCGTCGATGCTGCTGACGAGGGCGCGGCCGATGACGGCGTGGCGGTGGTCGGCGCTGCTGCCGGCGCCGGCGCCGGAGCCGAAGCAGACGCGGGTGCGGAAGCCGGCGCGGCCGTCGAACCGGAGGTCGATGAAGGTGCCGGTGCGGTTGCCGGACCGGAAACCGGCTTAGGCGCCGAAGCGGGCGCAGCAGCCGAAGCGGGAGCAGGCGCCGACGCAGGCGCCGGGCCGCCAGCCGAAGCCGGCGCAGGTGCAGACGCGGGCGCCGCCCCCGAAACCGCCCCCGCCCCGGACGCCGCCGTCGGCGCGGCAGCCCGCATCGCCGCCGGCGCCACGACGGCCGATGCCGCCGCCGGCACGGCATTCGCGCCCGATCCAGGCGCGACCCCCGGCGCCGACAGCGGCACCGGCGCCGCCGGCGGCGTCGGCACGACCGGTGTCGTCATCTTCAGCGGTTCGCCCTGCGGCGTCGGCGCGGGCTCGGGCAGCGGCGCGACGGGCTCCTTCTCGGCGGCCTTCACGGTTGCGCGGTCGCGGCGCGCCGGGTCGATCTTCAGGAAATGGTCGACGAGCGTGAAGAAGCGCTCATAGAACACGCCGGCGGGAATCGTCTCGCTCGCGGTCTTGACGAGCGCGTCGTCGCTCGACCCGATCGGCAGCGACAGCGAGCCGAACACGCTCAAGCCGACGCTGGCCGACGTATTCGACTTCTTCAGCGTATAGCGGTCCTGCACCGCGTTCACGTACGCGATGCTCGACGAGCCGTCCGCATTCGCGTCCGCGCACACGACGTGAAACTCGATCACGACGTGCATGTCGTTGCTCGGCTGGAAATTCTTGCTGCCGTCGACCGCGTCGTTGCGCGACGACGACACCACGTAGCCCTGGCTCAGCAGCGCGCGCCGCGCGGCCTCGCAGGCCGCGTCGGATTTCGAGTGGAACGTGTGCGCATACGGGCTGGTGGTCGCGTCGAACTGTTCCTGCTGGTAGATCGGCTTGGGCGGCGACGAGCATGCCGCCAGCACGGTCGCGACCGCGAGCGCGCACGAAACGGAAAACAGGCGAAATCGGTTGTGCATGGCGTCTTTCAGAAGGCTCGGCGAGAGGCGGCGCAACGGGAGTGCCCGGATTGATGCGCGCGCACATCTCGTATGGCCGGGGCGACATTATAGTTTCGTTTGATGTCGCGCTCGCTTCAGTCGGCCGGCGCGCCGCGCGCCGCGGCCAGCAATTGCGCCGTCAGCGGATGATGTTCGCCGCGCCGGGAGCGGATCGCGTGGATCTCCTCGGTCACGTCGCCCGCGCGCCCGAGCCGCCTGAGCCCGCGCAGCAGCGACGCGTCGTTCGCGCCGAGTTCGCTCAGTGGAAACACGCCGAGGCCGCGCGCCGCGAACACGGCCATCAGCGCGCTGTCCTCGAACTCGCCGGCCACGCGCGGCACGATCCGCTCGCTTTCCAGCCATCGGTCGAGATGGGCGCGCAATGCCGAATGCGCGGTCGGCAGCAGCACCGGCAGCTCGGCCAGACACTGCGGAAAGCGTTGGCGCGCGGCCGGCGTGACGAGTGCCGCGGGCCCGTACCAGTCGACCGGCGACGCGACGAGCCGCTCGCTCGTCACGCGCAGGTTCGACCCGGAGGGCGCGCCCTGGCCGGCCAGCACGAGATCCAGGTGATGCAGCGCGAGTTCCGCGAGCAGCGCGTCGTGCTCGCCCTCGTGGCACAGCAGCCGCAGCGTGGGCGTGTCGAGCACCGGGGCCAGGATCGCGTGCGCGGCGAGCTTGGAGATGCCGTCCGCGAGGCCGACCGCGAGCCGCACGGTCGGCTGGCTGGCCGCCGCGCGCACGTCGTCGGGAATCTGCCGGCCCATCTCGAAGATGATTTCCGCGCGTGCAAAGGCGGCCTGCCCGGCATCGGTCATCGCGACGCCGCGCCCGGCGGGGCGCAGTAGCTGGTGCCCGAGCGATTTCTCCAGTTCGCGCACCTGCGCGCTGATTGTCTGCACGGCCATGTCGAGTCGCTCGGCCGCACGCGCGAAGCCGCCTTCCTTCACCACGACCCAGAAATAGTACAGATGTCGGAAATTGAGCATCGGCGCGCGATATATCGAAAAAACCGAACCTAAAATCAGATTCTCTCTGATTTTTACGAAGTTCGGGGCGTCATATCATCAGGTTTTCCACTTTCGTATCGGCCCCGCCCATGGACTACCTGCTGACGCTTGCCACCGACCCCGCCGTCTGGGCCGCGCTCCTGACGCTCGTCGTGATGGAAGTCGTGCTCGGCATCGACAACCTGATCTTCATCTCGATCCTCAGCAACAAGCTGCCCGAAGCGCAGCGCGCCCGCACGCAGCGCCTCGGCATCGCGCTCGCGCTGGTGATGCGCCTCGCGCTGCTCGGCAGCGTCGCGTGGATCGCGAGCCTGACCGAACCCGTGTTCACGCTGTTCGACCATGCGTTCTCGTGGCGCGACATGATCCTGCTGTCGGGCGGCCTGTTCCTCGTGTGGAAGGCGACCACCGAGATTCATCACCACGTGTCGCACGACGGCGACGGAGCGGGCGGAGCCGCCGGCGCGGCCGGCCTGACGGTATGGGCCGCGATCGGCCAGATCGTGATGCTCGACATCGTGTTCTCGATCGACAGCATCGTGACCGCGATCGGCATGACCGAGCACGTTCCGATCATGTTCGTCGCGGTGATCGTCGCCGTGAGCGTGATGCTGTTCGCCGCGCAGCCGCTCGCACGCTTCATCGACCGCAACCCGACGATCGTGATGCTCGCGCTGTCGTTCCTGGTCGTGATCGGCATGACGCTGATCGCCGAAGGGTTCGGTTCGCACGTGCCGAAGGGGTACATCTATGCGGCGATGGCGTTCTCGGCGTTCGTCGAGGGCATGAACATGCTGGCGCGGCGGGCCAAGGCGAAGCGGGCGGCGCAGGTGGCGCGCGACTGAGCCGCCGCGCGTGATGCCGGCCGCTGTGGCGGCCGGCTCGCGCACCTCATATGGAATCCGGATGAAATTCGCACGGAAAGGAGAAACGCGATGAAATGCCCTGTCTGCAAGACGCCCGACCTGCTGATGGCCGAGCGCCAGTCGATCGAGATCGACTACTGTCCGACCTGCCGCGGCGTGTGGCTCGATCGTGGCGAACTCGACAAGCTGCTCGCCCGCGAAACCGGTGACGCACCGGCGCGACGCGACACGGCGCCAGTGCAGCACGACGCGCACGCGCCGCGCGGCCGCGACGACGGCTGGGGGCGCGACGCGCGCTCGCACGACGGGCGTGACCGGCACGACGGCCGGCGTCGCAAGAAGTCGGTGTTCGACCTGTTCGATTTCGATTGAAGCGGCAGTCCGCGTGCCTGAATGCGCGCGGCCCGATGCAAAAAAGCCCCGCCCGGCATCGCGCCGGAGCGGGGCTTTTTCATGCGCGTCGCGTCAGGACACGCGTCGACGCTCACGCATTGCCGGCCGTCACGTCGATGCGGCGCGGGCGCGTTTCCTCGCGGCGCGGGATCGTCAGCGTCAGCACGCCGTCGCGCAGGTTCGCGTCGATCCGCGACGTGTCGAGGTCGGCGCTCAGCACGAACGACCGTGCATAGCGCGTCGAACGGATTTCCGCATGCCGCACGCGCAGGTCGGCCGCCGTGTCGAACTGCGTCGCGGCTTCGATCGTCAGCGTGTTGTCGTGCACCTTCACGTCGAGATTCTCGCGCGGCACGCCGGGCAGGTCGGCGCGCAGCGTGACGCCGCGTTGATCCTCGACGATGTCGACGGACGGGGTGATCGCGGGCCGGCGCGCGGCTTCTGCGGCGGCCGGGTGAATGGGGGTGGTTTGGCGTTCGGCCAGGGTCGGGTTCGTGTTCATGTCGGTATCCTGAAGGTTACTGAATGGTGATCGCACGCGGCTTCGAGGCCTCGCGCCGGCCGACGCGAATCAGCAGGCAGCCGTTTTCGTAGCGGGCGCTGACCTGGTCGGGGTCCGCATCGCGCGGCAGTTCGACCACGCGGCGGAACGCGCCGTGAAAGCGCTCCTGTGCATACGTGCGCACGTCGTCGCCTTCGGTGCGCGGCGCCGGTTTGCGCTCGCCGCTGATCGTCAGCAGATCCTTGTCGATCGATACGTCGAAGTCGGCCGCGGCCATGCCGGGTGCGAACGCGACGATCTCGATCGCGTCGTCGGTGGCGCCGACGTTGAGGGCGGGAAACGCGCCGGCGCGCCCCGCACGGATGCCCGACGGGCGTTCGCCGAGCAGGCTCGCCATCTGCCGCTGCACGCGGGCGAATTCGTCGAACAGATCGTTGCCGAAATGGATACCGCTCATGTTGGTCCTCCTGAACAGGGAACGCGGGAGACGTGACCGCGCGTCGCCTGCGGCGGGCGCGACGGGTGGCTCCACTGGGTCGATACGGGGGCGGTGCGTGGCATGCGGCACTGCCCGACGACGCTTAATTAGTGGTCGTCGCCGCGCATTTCAAGAGGGAATCTGCAGTCCGCGTCGACGCCTGCGCGCGGGATTCGATGCGACAATCGCCGCGGCATATCCGCAGACCAACCACACGGGACAACCATGGACATTCGACGTATCGCGATCGTCGGCGCCGGCGTGATCGGCGCGAGCTGGGCCGCTTTCTACCTGACGCAGGGCTTCGACGTCGTCGCGACCGACCCGGCGCCGCAAGCCGATGCACGGCTGCGCGACGCGCTCGCCGCATTCCTCGGCGAGCGGGCCGCCGAGCTTTGCGCGCGGCTGTCGTTCGACGCCGATCTCGTGCGCGCACTCGACGGCGTCGACTTCGTGCAGGAGAACGGCCCCGAGCGACTCGACCTGAAGCGTGCGCTCTATCGCCAGATGGACGACGTGCTGCCCGCGCACGTGCCGATCGCGTCGAGCTCGTCGGGCCTGAAGATGTCCGAGATCCAGACGGCCTGCGCGAAGCATCCGGAACGCTGCCTGATCGCGCATCCGTTCAATCCGCCGCACCTGATCCCGCTCGTCGAGCTGGTCGGCGGCGACGCGACCAGCCCGGACGTGATCGCGCGCGTGAAGCAGTTCTACGATGTGCTCGGCAAGCAGACGATCGTGCTGAACAAGGAGATGACCGGCCACGTGGCGAACCGGCTCGCGGCCGCGCTGTTCCGCGAGGTGTATCACCTGGTCGGCGAAGGCGTCGTGAGCGTCGCCGATGCGGACAAGGCGGTCGCGTGGGGCCCCGGCCTGCGCTGGGGGCTGATGGGGCAGTGCCTGACCTATCACCTCGGCGGCGGCGCGGGCGGGATCGCGCACTTTCTCGAACACCTGTCGGGGCCGATCACGAGCTGGTGGGACGACCTCGGCACGCCGTCGTTCGATCCGGAAGTCGATCGCAAGCTGACCGACGAGCTGCGCGCGATCCAGGGCGAGCGCTCGATGCAGGAACTGGCAGCGGAGCGCGATCGGCTGCTCGTCGAACTGATCGACGCGCGACGCCGCAGCTTCCTGCCCTGATCTTGATCCGGTCGCGCGCCGCGGCGCCACCGGTCATTGCTGCGACGTCGCCTGGCTGGCGGGCGGCACATGGGCCAGCCATGCCGGGCTCGCGGCCTGCACGAGTTCGCGGTTGCGCGCGCGGGTCGCGGCGTTCGGCGGATAGTTGCCGTCGTTGGTCGGCAGTTCGCCGTCGAGATAGGCTTGCTTGAGCTGGTCGATGACTTCCGCGCGCGTCAGGCCCTGCGCGGGAGCCGATGCGTCGGTCTGGGCAAAGGCGGGGGACAGCAGCGTGGCTGCGGCGATCGCGACGGCGAATCGCAGGACGTTCTTCATGGCGGGCTCCGATCAAGGGGACGGGGTACCGGACGCGCGCGGCGATGCGCGGTGCGTTCGGATGGAGCCCATTGTCGCGAGCGGGTGCTGCGCGGACGATGACGCGTTGCGGGCAAAGCTGTCAGGTGCGGGCGCGTCCGCGTGACTTGAGCGCGGTGCCGTTACAACTCGGCCGCCGCCGTGATCAGCGTGGCTTCGAGCGCGAGCGTGGAGCGCGACGCGGCCGCCGGGCGATCGATCACGTATTCGAGTTCGCCGAGTTCCGGCAGCCCTGCGTCGAGCCGCGCGAGCCCGGCCGGGATCACGTAGCCGGCGAACGCGCTGACGCCGAGCCCCGCGCTCGCGGCCGCCCGCAGCACCGCGATGCTGCTGCTCACGACGGCGATCCGGTAAGGCCGCCCGACGGCTTCGAGCGATTCGAGCACGCGGCGGCGCGACACGCTCGGCTCCGGATGCATCGCGAGCGGCAGCACGGCCTCGTGGCCGGTGATCCGCGAATCGGGGCCGGTGCACCAGTACAGCGGTTCGCTGCGGATCACGCGGCCGCGCCGGCTGCCGGCGATGCGTTTCGCGAACACGAGATCGTGCCGGCCTTCGTCGAGCGCGTCGAACAGGTCGCCCGACAGCCCGGTCGAGATCGCGAGCTCGACGTCCGGGTTGCGCTGCACGAAGCTCGCGAGCGCGGCCGTCAGGTGCGCCGACGCGAAATCCTCCGACATCGCGAGCCGCACCTTGCCCGACAGCGGCGGCCCGCAGACCGACGTGACGGCCTCGTCCATCAGTTCGAGGATGCGCACCGCGTAGCGGAACAGCGCGTCGCCGTGCTGCGACAGGTGCACGTTGCGCGTGTCGCGCTCGAACAGCGGCCGGTCGAGCAGCTCCTCGAGGCGGCGGATATGCTGGCTGACGGTTGACTGCGACAGGTTCACGCGCTCGGACGCGGCGGTGAAGCTGCCGGACTGGGCGACGGCGACGAAGCTGCGCAGCAGTTCGGGCGGTAACGGACGCATTGCTAAATCCACTGAATCGGTTTCGACAACTTCATAAATGGCCGGATTATGCGGCGCTAGTATCGGATCACGCGCCAGTGCGGCCTCCGCCAACGAGGGGCACCAGACGCGTAGCCCGTGTCGCGCCGCCGGCTGCATCGGTCAGTCTAAGCCATCCGGCGTCCGGCCCGAATCCGCATCATCCCATCGACCCCGAGAACGTGCTCGCACGACGAGCCGCCGGGCCGCGGCGCCCCGCCGCAGGAGACAGACAGTCCGCCCGGGATCGGCGTGCGGGCCTGGCTCCCGCATGCGTCAGGCGCCCGTCACGAAGAGACTGGAGACGACTCATGATCATCTACGGAACCGCGCTGCTGGCGTTCTGCCACCTGGCCGGACTGTTCCTCGGCGACCTGCTCGGCAGCGCGATCGGCGTGAAGACCAACGTCGGCGGCGTCGGCATCGCGATGCTGCTGCTGATCTGCCTGCGCCTGTGGCTGCACCGGCGCGGCTGGCTGCCGAAGGAGACCGAGGCGGGCGTCGGTTTCTGGGGCGCGATGTACATCCCGGTCGTCGTCGCGATGGCCGCGAACCAGAACGTCGTCGCCGCGCTCAAGGGCGGGCCGGTCGCGCTGCTGGCCGCCGTCGGCGCGGTCGCGATCTGCGCATGCTGCATTGCGGTACTCGCGCGCACGGGGCGCGACGACACGGCCTTCGCGGGCGTGCCGCAATTCGAAGAACAATAACGGAGGCCGCCATGCTGCAGATGCTCGAAAAAACCGTCGCCCACAACGGGCTCGTCGCGTCGTTCGCGCTGGTCGGCCTGATCATGTGGCTGTCGTCGATCGCGTCGCGCAAGCTCACGTTCGGCCGCGTGCACGGCTCGGCGATCGCGATCGTCATCGGTCTCGTGCTCGCCTACGTCGGCGGCGCATTCACCGGCGGCGAGAAGGGGCTGGCCGACGTCAAGCTGTTCGCCGGCATCGGCCTGATGGGCGGCGCGATGCTGCGCGATTTCGCGATCGTCGCGACCGCGTTCGAAGTACAGCCGACCGAGGCGCGCAAGGCCGGGCTCGTCGGTGTCGTGTCGCTGCTGCTCGGCACCGTGCTGCCGTTCATCGTCGGCGCGTGCGTCGCGCGCGCGTTCGGCTACACCGACGCGGTCAGCATGACGACGATCGGCGCGGGCGCCGTCACCTATATCGTCGGGCCCGTCACCGGCGCGGCGATCGGTGCGAGCTCCGACGTGATCGCGCTCAGCATCGCGACCGGGCTCGTGAAGGCGATCATCGTGATGGTCGGCACGCCGGTCGCGGCCAATTTCATGGGCCTGAAAACGCCGCGCTCCGCGATGATCTTCGGCGGGCTGGCCGGCACCGTCAGCGGCGTGAGCGCGGGCCTTGCCGCGACCGACCGCCGGCTCGTGCCGTACGGCGCGCTGGTCGCGACGTTCCATACCGGCGTCGGCTGCCTGCTCGGGCCGTCGGTACTGTTCTTCACGACGCGCGCGCTGGTCGGCGCGTAGGGCCCTGCGACGCGGCCCGCGCGCGGGCCGCATCCATCGCCGCGTCCTCTGAGTCGCATTCTGCAACATCATCAATCGGCGGCGGCGCCAGGCTTAGAATGCCGCTGAACCCTCGAAGCGGAGAACTGTTCATGACCGGATGGAATCACGCGCGGCAGGCGCGCGATGCACGCCTCGCGGCCGGCGCGGCATACGCGCAGGGCAAGCGGGTCGATGCGCGCGACACCGTCGCGTTGCTCGAAGCGGTGCTGCGGCCCGGCGATCGCGTGTGCCTCGAAGGCGACAACCAGAAGCAGGCCGATCTGCTCGCCACCGCGCTCGCCGACGTCGACAGCGCGAAGATCCACGACCTGCACATGGTGCAGTCGGGCGTCGTGCTGCCCGAGCATCTCGACGTGTTCGAGCGCGGCATCGCGAAGCGGCTCGACTTCGCGTATTCGGGCCCGCAGTCGCAGCGCATCGCGAAGCTGCTGTTCGGCGGCAAGATCGCGCTCGGCGCGGTGCATACCTATCTCGAACTGTTCGCCCGCTACTTCATCGACCTCACGCCGCAGGTCGCGCTGATCGCGGCCGTGAGCGCCGACCGCGACGGCAACCTGTATACGGGCCCGAACACCGAGGACACGCCGACCGTCGTCGAAGCCACCGCGTTCAAGGACGGCATCGTGATCGCGCAGGTCGACCGCATCGTCGACAAGGTGCCGCGCGTCGACATTCCGGGCGATCGCGTGCATTTCGTCGTCGAGGCCGGCCGGCCGTTCTACGTCGAGCCGCTGTTCACGCGTGATCCGGCCGCGATCACCGAAACGCAGATCCTCACCGCGATGCTCGCGATCAAGGGCATCTACGAGCCGTACGGGATCAAGCGCCTGAACCACGGGATCGGCTTCAACACGGCCGCGATCGAGCTGCTGCTGCCGACCTACGGCGCGAAGCTCGGGCTGAAGGGCAAGGTCTGCACGCACTGGGCGCTCAATCCTCACCCGACGCTGATTCCCGCGATCGAATCGGGCTGGGTCGAGCAGGTCCACTGCTTCGGCTCCGAGGTCGGGATGGACGACTACATCCGCGCGCGCTCCGACGTGTGGTTTACGGGCCCCGACGGGTCGCTGCGCTCGAACCGCGCGTTCTGCCAGACGGCCGGCCTCTATGCATGCGACATGTTCATCGGCTCGACGCTGCAGATCGACCTGTCCGGCCATTCGTCGACGGTCACCGCCGAGCGGATCGCCGGCTTCGGCGGCGCGCCGAACATGGGCAGCGACGCGCGCGGCCGACGCCATCCGAGCGAGCCGTGGCTGAAGGCCGGCGCGGAAGCCGACCCGGACACGCCGGCGGCGCTGCGGCGCGGCCGCAAGCTGGTCGTGCAGATCGGCGAGACGTTCGGCGACAAGAACGTGCCGATGTTCGTCGAGAAGCTCGACGCGCTGAAGCTCGCCGACAAGCTGCAGCTCGACCTCGCGCCGATCATGGTCTACGGCGACGACGTCACGCACATCGTCACCGAGGAAGGGATCGCGAACCTGCTGATGTGCCGCGACAAGGACGAACGCGAGCACGCGATTCGCGGCGTCGCCGGCTATACCGACGTCGGCCGCGGCCGCGACAAGAAGCTGGTCGAGCGGCTGCGCGAACGCGGCGTGATCCGTCGCCCGGAGGATCTCGGTATCGATCCGCTCGACGCCGACCGCCGCTGGCTCGCCGCGCGGTCGATCAAGGATCTCGTGCACTGGTCGGGCGGGCTCTATGCGCCGCCGGCCCGGTTCCGCAACTGGTGAGGAAGAGGGCATGGAACAGTTGAACTATCGCTTCACCGCGCGCGAACGCGCGAAGGGCGAGCAGGCCGCGGCGCTCGTCGGCGTGGTCGCGTCCGGCAATCTCGAAGTGCTGGTCGAACGCGTGCTGCCGGGCAACGAATGCGAGATCGACATCCGCACCGCGGCCGTCGGGTTCGGCGCGGTCTGGCAGGCGGTCGTATCGGATTTCGTCGAACGGCGCACGCCGGGCGGCCTGAAGCTGTCGATCAACGACGGCGGCGCGCGGCCCGACATGGTGTCGCTGCGGCTCGCGCAGGCCGTGCGCGCGATCGAGGGAGACGCATGATGAGCGATGTGATCCACGATGCGCCGGCGTTCGTCGCGAATGCGGCGAGCTGGTACGAAGCGTCGGCGCGGCAACGCATCGACGGTTTGCTCGACGCGGGCAGCTTCACGGAATTCCTCGGGCCGGCCGAGCGCGTGACGAGTCCGCACCTGCCGCTGTTCGCGCTGCCGCAGCAGTTCGACGACGGGATGGTGGTCGGCCACGGCCGGCTCGATGGCAAGCCGGTGTTCGTCGCCGCGCAGGAGGGCCGCTTCATGGGCGGCGCGTTCGGCGAGGTGCACGGCGCGAAGCTCACCGGGTTGCTGCGCGCCGCGCGTGACGTCGGCAAGCCGGTGCTGATCCTGTTCGACACGGGCGGCGTGCGGTTGCAGGAAGCGAATGCGGGCGAGCTCGCGATCGCCGAGATCATGCGTGCGCTCGTCGAAGCGCGGGCGGCCGGCGTGCCGGTGATCGGGCTGATCGGCGGGCGCGCGGGCTGCTACGGCGGCGGCGGGTTGCTCGCCGCGTGCTGTTCGGCGCTCGCGGTGTCGGAGCAGGGGCGCATCAGCGTGTCGGGGCCTGAAGTGATCGAGACCAATCGCGGCGTCGAGGAATTCGACTCGAAGGATCGCGCGCTGATCTGGCGCACGATGGGCGGCAAGCATCGGCGCTTGATCGGCGGCGCCGATCGTTACGTGGCCGATACGCCGGACGCGTTCCGCGCGGCCGCGCTCGACCTGATCGGCCGCGCGCCGACGTTCGATGCGGCGATGCTGCGTGAGGAACAGGCGCGTCTCGAAGCACGGATCGAGCGGTTCGGCGGCTGCCGGGATGCGCTCGACGTGTGGCGTGCGCTCGGGGCCGACGCGCCGGAAGCGATTCCGGGCATGCCCGACGACGAATTCGCGAAGCTCGCCGACCAGTTACAGGAGCCGCAGCATGACGCTCGATGAAGTACTGAACTCGCTGTTTCCCGCGGGCCATTCGATTGTGCGTAATGGCGGCCTGCTGACGGGCCACGCGGAACTGGCCGGCACCCGCGTCGACGTGATTGGCGTGGCCGACCGCCTGCCGTTCGGCATCGACGAGGCACTAACGCTCGCGTCGGGCGTGCTCGACACGGTCGCGCGCGGCGGCGACACGCCGATCCTCGTGCTGGTCGACAGCGACAGCCAGCGGATGAGCAAGCGCGACGAACTGCTGGGCCTGAACGAAGGGCTGTCGCATCTCGCCAAATGCCTGATGCACGCGGATCTCGCCGGACACCGGACGATCGGCGTGCTGTACGGCCACACGGCCGCCGGCGCGTTCATCGCGACCGCGCTCGCGACGCGCACGCTGCTCGCGGTGCCGGGCGCCGAGCCGGAGGTGATGGACCTGCCGTCGATGTCGCGCGTGACCAAGCTGCCGATCGACGTGCTGAAGGAGATGGCACGTTCGACACCGGTATTCGCGCCGGGACTCGACAACCTCGTGAAGATGGGTGCCGTCGACGCCGTGCTCGATCCGTCCCGCGCGCTCGACGCGCAGGTCGGCGAATGGCTCGGCAAGCCCGCCGAGCGCATCGACCGGCGCTCAGCGCGCGGCCGGCCGGTCGCGACCGACGTCGCCGCCCGCGTCGAGGCACTCGCGCGTGCCGCACGCTGAGCTGCCGCTGCGCCGCCACACGCTCGTCACGCTGACGGCGGGCGGGTGGGGCGCGGCATTCGCCCGCGACCCCGCGCTCGCGGGTGATCCGCTCGTGCGCGCATGGGCCGAACGCGGCTGGCCGCTGATCGTGCGTCGCGCGTCGCCGGACGAAGCCGATGCCGGCCGCGTGCCGCTCGGCCTGCCGCTGCCGCCGTCGGCGGGCAAGCGGCGCATCGCGCTGAACGTGGCCGCCGACGCGCTCGCGACGGTCGGCCCGCTGCCGACGTTGACGGACGTGCTCGCCGCCGCGCCCGCCGCGTGGCGTGCGCCATTGCGCGAACTCGATGCGCTCGGGGCGCGCTGCGGCGTGCAGGGCCGCGTGTTCGGCAGCCTCGCGTGGCAGGCGCTGACGGGCGAGCCTTACCTGAGCGCATCATCCGATCTCGACATCGTGTTTCCGTTGCCGGACCCCGTGTTGCTCGTACCGTTGCTCGACGGTCTCGCGGCGATCGACGCGCGCGCGCCGATGCGCATCGACGGCGAGCTGCTGCGCGACGACGGTGCGGGTGTCAACTGGCGCGAACTGCACGCGCGCTTGCCCGAAGTCGCGGTGAAGACCGCGATTGCGGTCGAATTGATGCGCGCCGACGCCTTCGTCGGAGGCCCGCGATGAATGCACGGGCTGCCTGCCGCGTAGCGGCGCCGTCCGATGCCGAACGCATCGCGGCGCTGGCCGAGCGCAGCCTCGTGCTCGAGATCGACACCTATCCGAAGCCGGGCCTCGTCAGTCACGTCGACACCGGCAGTCATACGGACATGGATGCCGCGACGTTCGCGCGCAGCGCCGCCGTGCTGCGGCCATACTTCGCGGAACTCGCCGATGCGGGTGCCCGCGACGCGGACATGGCCGTGCTGCGCAAGATCGGCCTGCGTGCCGAGCACGCGATGCTCGCCGCGACCGGCGGCGTCAATACGCATCGCGGCGCGATCTTCGGGCTCGGGCTGCTGTGCGCGGCCGCCGGCCGGCGCGTGCTGCCGGGCGCGGTGCCGGACGGCATGACGCTCGGCGCGTTCGTATCACGCCGCTGGGGCGTCGAGATCCTCGGCGGCCCGCGTTTGCCGGACAGCCACGGCGAGTGCGCGAGCCGCCGCTACGGTGTGGGCGGTGCGCGTCGCGAGGCGGCCGACGGCTTTCCGACCGTGTACGCGGTCGGCTTGCCCGCGCTGCGCCGCGCCCAGCGCGACTTGCCGGACGATCCGGAAGCCGCGCGGGTCGCCGCGTGCTTCGCGCTGATCGCCGCGCTCGACGACACGAATCTGCTGCACCGGGGCGGGCAGGACGGCCTCGATTTCGCCCGCGCGACCGCCCGTGCCTTCGTCGCGCGCGGCGGCGTGCGGGCGCCCGACTGGCGGCTGCACGCGGCGGCCGCGCATCGGGCGTTCGTCGCACGCCGACTGAGCCCGGGCGGGGCGGCCGACCTGCTCGCGATGAGCGTGTTCGTCGATGCGCTCGAAGCCGAAGGGCACGCGCGATGACGCTGGCCATCCTGTGCTCGGGGCAAGGCGCGCAGCGCGCCGACATGTTCGATCTGACCGGGGCCGCGCCGCAGGCCGACGCATTGTTCGCGCATGCGGGCCGGCTGCTCGGCGACGATCCGCGCGCCTGGGTCCGGCAGGCCGGCCCCGATGCGCTGCGGGAAAACCGGGCCGCGCAGATCCTCTGCACGGTCCAGGCGCTCGCGGCGGCCGCGCTGCTCGACGCGGTGTGGCCGCGCCGCCGCTGCGTCGCCGGCTACAGCGTCGGTGAGGTCGGCTCGTGGAGCGTCGCGGGGATGATCGACCCGCACGACGCGCTCGACCTGGCCGATGCGCGTGCACGCGCGATGGATGCCGCAAGCGGCGGCGACGAGCGGATGGTGTTCGTGCGTGGCCTGGCGCGTTCGCAACTGGCGCAGCTGTGCGACGGTCGCGACGCGGCCATCGCGATCGCGAACCCGGGCGATGCGTTCGTGGTCGCGGGGCGGCACGCCGATGTCGATGCGGTGGCCGACGACGCGACGCATGCCGGCGCGCTGCGCGTCGCGCCCGTCTGCGTGCGGATCGCGTCGCACACGCGCCGGCTCGCGGCGGCCGTGCCGGCCTTCCGCGCGACGCTGGCCGCGACGCGCGTGCGCCGGCCGCTGCCCGGCACGCGGTTGTTCTCGGGGATCGACGGCGCGTCGGTGCTCGATGTCGATACGGGCCTCGACAAGCTCGCGCGGCAGATCGCGGAGCCGGTCGAGTGGGCGAGTTGTCTTGCCGCATGCGTGGAGGCGGGCGCCACCGCGTTTCTCGAACTCGGTCCCGGGCGCGCGCTGGCCGAGATGGCCGGCGGCGCGTATCCCGCGTTGCCGGCGCGCAGCCTCGCGGATTTCCGTTCCGTTGACGGCGTGACGAGCTGGCTCGCGCGCGTCGCGCCCGGCTGATCGACGGGCTGAAACCCGGCTCGAAACACAGCGTCCGGGCACCTGTTCGGCACTGTGTGTTGCGCCGGCGCAGCAGCGTCGCAGCCGCCCCTTGCCACGCGAATTGGCGTCGCTACAATGGCGCCCGCCATGAGACCAGCCGCCTTCCTCCTCGCCGCGTTCTGCGGCGCGACGAGCGTTCACGCCAGCCAGATTCTGTCCGACGCCGCATCGGTCGGCACGTACTTTTCGTATGACAACGCGGCGGCCGACGCGACCGTCGATCTGATCGAACAGGCGCAGCGCCGCGTGCTGCTGGCCGGCTATACGCAGGTGCCGCCGGCTGTCGCGAGCGCGCTGCGCGCGGCCCGCGCGCGGGGGATCGAGGTGCGCGTGGTGCTGGTGCGCCCGCCGCGTGCGGGCAGGTACAGCGGCGCCGGCTATCTGAAATCCGCGGGCATCGACGTCGCGATCGATTCGCGGCATGGCGGCCCCGCGTCGCGTTTCGTGATCGTCGACGACAGCGTCGCGCTGACGACGCTGTCCGACGGCGCGGCCGAGCAGGCCGACACGGTCAACGTATTCCGGCGCGCGCCCGAACTCGCGCAGTCCTACGCGCAATCGTTCTGGCGGCTGTACCGGCAGGCCGGCGGCCTCTGACCCTTCCTCCGGCGCATTGCGCGCCGGTGTGACCCTGCTTGCATCGGCGCGACCGATGAACCATCCTCGTTGACAGGCGCCGGCGCGGCTTTCGCACATCGGCGCAACGGCAGGGAGTCGATCGTGATCGAAAGCAGTTTTGCCGATCGCGCCGATGCCGGTCGCCAGCTGGCCGACGCGTTGCGCGAATACGCGGGGCGAAGCGATGTCGTCGTGCTCGCGTTGCCGCGCGGCGGTGTGCCCGTCGCGTATCCGGTCGCCCGCGCGCTGCGCGCGCCGCTCGACGTGCTGGTCGTGCGCAAGCTCGGCGTGCCGTTCGACCCCGAACTCGCGATGGGTGCGATCGCGACGGGCGGCGGGACGCATCTGCAACGTTCGGTGATCCGCGCCATGGACGTATCCGATGCACAACTCGCCGACGTGATCGCGCGCGAGACGGCCGAACTGCATCGTCGCGAGGCGCTGTATCGCGGCGCGGTGCCGCCGCTGGCGGTGGACGGGCGCATCGCGATCGTGGTCGACGACGGCGTCGCGACCGGCGCATCGATGCGCGTCGCGCTGCAGGCGCTGCGCGAGCGTCACCCGGCGCGCATCGTCGCGGCCGTGCCGGTTGCGCCGGCGGGTGCCGTGCATGCGTTCGACGGCCTGGCCGATGCATTCGTCACGGTGTCGCAGCCGGCGCGGTTCTTCGGGATCAGCCAGTTCTACGCGCACTTCGCGCAGACGAGCGACGACGAGGTGCGCGCGCTGCTCGACGCCGCGCGCCCGTGATGCGGCGTCAGGTTTGCCGGTTTCGGCGCGGGCGTGGTCGGCCGGCTTCCGCGAGCGCGAACACGCGCTGCAGCGCCGGATGGACGTTGCCGTGCCAGCGTGGCCCCGTAAACAGCCCGTAGTGATCGCAATCGTCGATGTCGACGCGATGGCGCTCGTCGTCCGAGAGGCCGCTGCACAGATCGAGCGCCGCATGCGTCTGCCCGGCGCCCGTGACTGCGTCGCGGGCGCCTTCGACGGTCAGCAGCGCGACATCGCGCAGCGCGGCCGGTTCGACGCGCCGGCCGTCCACATGCCACGCGCCGGTCGCGAGCAGCATGCGCTGAAACACGACGTCGACCGTGTCGAGGAAATAGTCGGCCGGCATGTCGAGCAGCGCCGTGTATTCGCGCAGTGCCCGCCGGGCGTCGGCGAGCCCGGTCATGTCGAAGCGGGAAGCTGCCAGCGCGTAGGTCTCGATCAGCGTCAGGAAGCGTTGCGGATACAGGAGCGCGATCTCGCCCTGTTGCAGATAGGTCGGGAACACGTGGCGGCCATGCCCGGCGAAGCCGGGCGGCACGATGTCGATCAGATGGCGCCGGCACCAGTCGAGCGAATGGGCCGCGGCCGCGGTGCCGAGCGCGCTCGGGTTCAGGCGGGCGTCGATCGGGCCGCCGATCAGCGTGATACTTGCGGGCGGCGCGAGGTCGCGCGCGGCGCGCAGCGCCAGGGCGCCGAGCGCCGGTACGGTCGCCTGGCAAACGGCGACGACGTGCAGCGGCTGCTCGTCGTGCTGGAGGGTGCCGACGAAGCCGTCGAGCATCGCGACGTATTCGTCGAGCCCGAAACGGCCTGCCGCGAGCGGCACGTCGCGCGCATTGCGCCAGTCGGTCACGCAGACGTCGCCATCGGCGAGCAGCGTTTCGGCGGTTTCCCGCATCATCACGGCCGCGTGCCCGACGAGCGGCGCGCACAGCAGCACCGTGCGGCGCGCATCGGCGTGCGCGAAGCGCCGCAAGTCGCAAAACGGCGTGTGCGCGACGATCTGCTCGCTGACGGCGGGCCACGCCAGATCGAAGCCCGGCGGCGCGGCCTGCGGCCCGAGCAGCGGTTCGAACAGGTCGTCGTAGCACGATGACGCGGCGTGCGGCAGCGACGCCGCGGGCCATGCGTCGAACGCGTATCGCGTCGCCGCGCGCCATGCGCGCATCCATTCCCGCTGCTGCTCGACGACGGCATACCACATGGCGGACCCTGGGGCGGAAGGAGCGTGAACCTCCATTATGGTCATAGCGGCCGGGCAGCGGGAGCCCGATGTACGGCCGGCTGATGCGCGTCAAGCGCAGGGGCACGCTAGGCGCTGCCGGCCGCCGCTGCTACAGTCGTCAGTCCCATTCCCTCGAAGCGGAGCGTTCGCGATGAAGCTGATCGGCATGCTGGATTCCCCGTTCGTGCGCCGCGTCGCCATTTCGGCGAAGCTGCTCGACCTGCCGTTCGAACACGAGTCGATCTCGGTGTTTCGTCATATCGAGCGGTTCAGGACGCTCAACCCGGTCGTCAAGGCGCCGACGCTCGTGACCGACGGCGGCGCGACGCTGCTCGATTCGTCGCTGATCGTCGACTATCTCGACCACCTGGCCGCGCCGGAGCGGCGCCTGCTGCCCGACGCCGTCGAGGCCCGGCTGCGCGCGCTGGTGCCGATCGGGTTCGCGCTGGCCGCGGCCGAGAAAACCGTGCAGGTCGTCTACGAGCAGGCGCTGCGTCCGTCGGACAAGCAGCACGAGCCGTGGGTCGATCGCGTGCTGAGCCAGCTCGAAGGCGCATACGGCGCGCTGGAGCCGCTGGTCGCGGCCGCCAACGGCTGGTTCGGCGGCGCGCGATTGCTGCAGTCGGACGTGACGGTCGCGGTGGCGTGGCGCTTCACGCAGTTCATGGCGGCCGATTACCCGGTGCTGGCACGGATCGATCCGGCCCGTTATCCGGCGCTCGCCGCGCATTCCGCGCGGGCGGAAGCGTTGCCGGCTTTCGTCGAAACGCCGCTCGTCTAGGTTTCGAAGCGGGCCGCTGGGCTGTTGGCCGCCGCTCGCCCTTGTCCGGCAAGCCGCTGCCGATTGTTCTCGGCGGCTGACAAGTGACTTCGCATTCGCGCTGTTTATCCGGAGGCGACCGATCCCTAGAATCCACTCCATCAAATCACGCATTGCCAGATGGAGCCGATGATGAAAGCCCTGATCGAATCGAGCCTGTACCACCCGTCCGTCGTGTTGGCGCTTGCCGGGCTCACGCAGCTGATGGTCGAGCGCGATTTCAATCTCGGCCAGGTCGGGATGATCGTCGCGGCGCGCGGTGCGCAGGCAGCCGTGTCGCGGTCGCGCGCGCTGATCTTCTGCCGTCACTGCGAAGCGCAGGCATGAAGGCGTTCGCGCCGACTGAATGAAAAAAAGCCCGGCCGGCGCAAGCCGGTCGGGCGGATCGGGTTCGATCGGGCCCCGGCTTCGGCCGGGGCTTTTTTATTGCGCGACGCTTACGCGCGGGCGGGAGTCGCGACGCCGTAGACCTCCGATTCGTCGTCGTCCTCGCGCAACTGGCGCGCGAGCTGGTGCGCTTCGCGGCGCGTCGCGACGGCCGGCGGCGAGCCCTTCAGCGGCTGGCGCGCGGTTTCGGCGAGCGCGACGACCGACACGATGCCGATCAGCGCGGCGCCCATCATGTAGTACGCGGGCATCATCAGGTTGTGCGTCACGTCGACGAGCCACGCGGTCACCAGCGGCGTCGTGCCGCCGAACAGCGACACCGACACGTTGAAGCCGATCGCGAGCGCGCCGTAGCGGATCTCGGTCGGGAACAGCGCGGGCAGCGCCGACGGCATCACGCCGGTGAAGCACGACAGCAGCACGCCGAGGATCAGCAGGCCGCCGAACACCGACGCCGTGGTGCCCGTGTGGATCAGCATCAGCGATGGGATCGACAGCACCAGCAGGCCGACGCAGCCGGCGAGCATCACCGGCTTGCGGCCGACCTTGTCCGACAGGCGGCCGGCGTACAGCGTCATCGGCATCATCAGCACCATCACGAGCAGCACCAGCACGAGGCTGTGCGATTCGTCGAAGTGCAGCGTCGACGACATGAAGCTCGGCAGGTACGACAGCACCATGTAGTCGGTCACGTTGAAGATCAGCACGAGGCCGACGCACAGCAGCAGCGCACGCCAGTTGCGCAGCAGCGTCTCGCGAAAGCGCGCCTTCGGCACGGCCTTGTCCTGCGCTTCGCGCTCTTCGGCCTGGCGCTTGAACGCGGGCGTTTCCTCGAGCTTCATCCGGATGTACAGACCGATCAGGCCGAGCGGCCCGGCGATCAGGAACGGCACGCGCCAGCCCCACGACAGCAGCGCTTCCTGCGACAGCGACGCGGTGAGCAGCGCGACGACGCCCGCGCCCAGCACATAGCCGATCAGCGTGCCGAATTCGAGGAAGCTGCCCATGAAACCGCGGCGCTTGTCGGTCGAGAACTCGGCGATGAAGGTGGCGGCGCCGCCGTACTCGCCGCCGGTCGAGAAGCCCTGCACGAGGCGGGCGACGAGCAGCAGGATCGGGGCCATGATGCCGATCGACGCATAGCTCGGGATCAGGCCGATCGCGAAGGTGCCGACGGCCATCATGATCATCGTGGCGGCGAGCACACGCTGGCGGCCGATGCGATCGCCGAGCGGGCCGAACACCATGCCGCCGAGCGGGCGCACGAGGAACGCGGCCGCGAACGTGCCGAAGGTCGCGAGCAGCTGCGCGGACGGGCTGCTGGACGGGAAGAACACCTTGCCGAGCGTGACGGCGATATAGCTGTAGACGCCGAAGTCGAACCATTCCATCGCATTGCCGATGGCCATTGCGCTGACGGCGCGCTTGAGCAGGCTCTGGTCGACGACGGTGATGTCGTCCGCGGCGAGCGGGGTTTCGCCGGACGACGAAGCGGGGGAAGAGACAGCGGTCGGGCTGACGTGTGTTGCGGTCAAGGTCATGCACTCCTTTGACAGCGCCGGAACGGGCGGGCCGTCCGACACGGTTTGCCGGCGAGCGCGGTGTCGTGTGCTGCGCGTCGGGGCAGACCATTAAGCACTTACTGCATAGAGGGCAGCAAAGGGCCAAGGGGCTGCTTCGACGCGGGCCCGATGGGCCGTCGCGACAGTGCGCTCATGAAGAATGGGCCGCGTGATGCAGGCGGCGGATGCCGGTGCGGACGATGGGTCCGGCGTGCCGGCAACGCCCCGGAGGGGCAGCGAAACGAGAAAAGCGGGCCTGTCGGGCGGGCTTTCCTGTAGATGCAATTTCGATCGAGGCACCGGGCCGCAACGTGCGGACGGACTTCTCTCAAAATCGAAAAGACAGAGATTGAATGTTGAAACAGGCGACATGATAGCACGATGACGGACGATCGTGCAAATTGCCCGGAATCGCCCGTCTGGCGGGGCATCCCGGGGAGCCTGCTCGGGTATGATCGGCGGCGCGCGGCGCGGCCGTGCCGGCCGCCGCGACGGGGCTGAATTCGCGAGGAACCGGATGACCGAACTGATGAGGATCGCGGCGCTGTTCGCCGCTACCGCGCTGGCCGAAATCGTCGGCTGCTACCTGCCGTGGCTCGTGCTGAAGGCCGGGCGCCCGGCCTGGCTGCTGGTGCCCGCCGCACTGTCGCTCGCGCTGTTCGCGTGGCTGCTGACGCTGCATCCGAGCGCGGCGGGGCGCACGTATGCCGCGTACGGCGGCGTCTATATCGCGGTGGCATTGATCTGGCTGCGGGTGGTCGACGGTGTCGCGCTGACCCGCTGGGACGTGGCCGGCGCGGTGCTCGCGCTCGGCGGAATGGCCGTCATCGCGCTGCAACCGCGCGCCTGAGCGGCGCGGCCGCGGCGCGTGTCGCGTGCATCAGGCTGCTTCGGCGGTATCCGTGTCGGCGGGCTGGCGCCACACACAGGTGCCCTTGACCGACTTGTCGAGCTCGTCGAGCTGAGCCTGGTGCGCGGCAAGCTCGTCTTCGCTTGCAGTCACCACGGCCAGGTCGAGCGCGGCGAGCGACACGCGTTTGCCGTTCGCCGCGCCGCCGTCGGCGCCGGCGTCGTCGAGCATGTCGATCACGAGGCTGTCCTGGCCGCGCGTCATCGCGAGATAGACCTCGGCGAGCAGCTCCGAGTCGAGCAGTGCGCCGTGCAGCGTGCGGTGCGCGTTGCTGATGCCGAAACGGTCGCACAGCGCGTCGAGCGAGTTGCGCTTGCCGGGGAACATCTGCTTGGCCTGCACCAGCGTGTCGATCACGCCGCCGCAATGCTCGGTGAACGGCGGCAGGCCGAGCCGCGCGAATTCGGCGTCGAGGAAGCCCAGGTCGAACGGCGCGTTGTGGATGATCAGCTCGGCGTCCTTCACGAAGTCGAGGATCTGGTGGGCGACTTCCGCGAATTTCGGCTTGTCGCTCAGGAATTCGGTCGTGAGGCCGTGCACCGCCAGTGCGCCCGGATCGCTGTCGCGCTCGGGGTTCACGTAGAAGTGCAGGTTGTTGCCGGTGAGCCGCCGGTTCAGCAGCTCGACGCAGCCGATTTCGATGAGGCGGTCGCCCGTGCGGGCGTTCAGGCCGGTGGTTTCGGTATCGAGAATGATCTGGCGCATATCGGGAAAAGCAACGAAAACAGGAGAGGGCGGCCGGGGTTCAGGCGGCCAGCGATTCGACGCCGCGGTTCGCGAGCGCGTCCGCGCGCTCGTTTTCGGGATGGCCCGCGTGACCCTTGACCCAGCGCCACTCGATCTCGTGCTGAGCGACGAGCGCGTCGAGCCGCTTCCACAGGTCGGCATTCTTCACCGGCGTCTTCGCCGCGGTGACCCAGCCTTTCTTCTTCCACCCGTGGATCCACTCGCTGATGCCTTTCTGCACGTATTGCGAGTCGGTGTGCACGATCACCCGGCACGGCCGCTTCAGCGCTTCGAGCGCGGCGATCACGCCCATCAGCTCCATGCGGTTGTTGGTCGTGTTCGGCTCGCCGCCGAACAGTTCCTTTTCTTGACTGCCGTAGCGTAGCAGGGCGCCCCAGCCGCCGGGGCCGGGGTTGCCCTTGCAGGCGCCGTCGGTATAGATGTCGATGGTGTCGGTTGTCATGAACGTTCTTGGTGAGTGGTCGGGGAGGCCGCCGGCGTCAGGCCCGGTGCGAGCACGGGCTTCTTCATCTTGATCGGGCCGACGAGGCGCATGCCGCGCACGCGCTTGACGGCCGTCACCATGTAGACGGCGCCGAAGATCGGCCACCAGCGGTCGCCGGCGGCCTCCATGAAGCCGTAGCGGGCCAGCCACTGGTCGGTGGCGAGCGGCGGCCGGTAGCAGCCGAAGCGGCCGCGTTCGAGGTCGAAACCGAGCAGCTTGATCCAGTCCTTGAGCCGGATGAACGCGATCTGGTCGCGCGTGGCCGGCACGAACGGGCGGTTCGCCATGCGCCCGAACGTCTGCCGCATGCCCCACAGGCTCAGCGAGTTGAAGCCGGTGATCACGAGCTGGCCTTCCGGCATCAGCACGCGCTCGGCCTCGCGCAGCAGGCGGTGCGGGTCGGACGTGAATTCGAGCGTGTGCGGCATCACGATCAGGTCGACGCTCTGCGACTCGAACGGCAGGTCGAGCAGGTCGCACCACGTCGTGCTGCGATCGGCGGGCGCGTGGGCCGCCGTGTGTGCTTCGCGCGCCCACGGATACTGATACGGCGCGCTCGCGCCGCTCGCCGGGTCGAGCACGAGGCCGCGATACGGCATGCGGTTCTCGCGCAGCGCGTCGAGCTGCGGCAGGCCGAGCTGCAGCGCGTGGAAGCCGAAGACGTCGGATACGATCCGGTCGAGCTGCGCCTGCTCCCAGCCCAGCACGTAACGGCCGGGCGGCGAGTCGGTCCAGGCGGGCCAGTCTATAATTTGACGGTCAGACATAACGATGATTGCGCGCCTATGAACGAGCTGGAATACGTGCCGGTTCCGGCATTCGAAGACAACTATATCTGGCTCGTCTCGGACGGCCGCGATGCGATCGCCGTCGACCCGGGTGAAGCCGCGCCCGTACGCCGGGTTCTTGCCGAACGAGGCTGGCGGTTGACCGCTATTTTACTCACGCACCACCACGCCGACCACGTCGGCGGTGTCGAGGCGCTGCAGCATAGCCAACCGGCCGATGTTCCGCTCACCGTTTACGGCCCCGCGGCCGAAGCGATCGGCGTGGTCACGCGGCCGCTGTCGGGCGGCGATCGCGTGACGCTCGACGCGCCCGCGGTCGCATTCGACGTGCTCGACGTGCCGGGCCATACACGCGGCCACATTGCTTACTTTCAGGCGGCCGGTCAAGGCGCGGCCGGGCAGGGCAACGCGGTGCCGCACGTGTTCTGCGGCGACACGCTGTTCTCGTGCGGCTGCGGCCGCCTGTTCGAAGGCACGCCCGCGCAGATGCTCGCGTCGCTCGACGCGCTCGCCGCGCTGCCGGGCGACACCCGCGTGCATTGCGCACACGAATACACGCTGTCGAACATCCGCTTCGCGCTCGCGTGCGAGCCGGGCAATGCGGCACTCGCCGCGTGGCGCGACGACGCACAGGCGCTGCGTGCGCGCGGTGTGCCGACGCTGCCCACTACGATCGCGCACGAGCGTGCCGTTAACCCGTTCATGCGGGCCGACAGCGCGGCGATCCACGCGACGCTCGAGGCCGAGCTGCACGAAACGGTGACGGATCGTCTGGCGGCGTTCACGCTGATGCGCGAATGGAAAAACCGGTTCCGGTGACGTTTTCCGGAGGACTCCAAAGCTCAAGCGGTGTCTGTAAAAATTGCTCCAAATGTAGGATTTCGCTGAGTTTTCGGTGTTTTTATTGACGTGAAGCACGCACTTCCGTAGTATCGCCTGCAATTTCCAGCCGTCGGAAGCCGAGATTTTCATGCGACTTATATTGAGTGCGATGGTGGTGCTGCTACTCGCCGCTTGTGCGAGCCAGCCCCCTGTCGCCAACAACGCCGCCGATTCGCAGGCGACGTCCAACTACCTCCGTAAATCAGCCACCGCCAAAGAAACTGTCGACGTCGACAAGCAATCCGTCGGCGACCTGACCACTGCAGACTCCGATCTCTGGGCGCGCATTCGCCGCGGCTTCCAGATGCCCGACCTGCAGAGCGATCTCGTCGACATGCAGACGACCTGGTATACGCAGCGTCCCGATTACGTGCAGCGCATGACCGAGCGCTCGCAGAAGTACCTGTATCACATCGTCGAGGAGCTCGAGGCGCGTCACATGCCGACCGAGCTCGCGCTGCTGCCGTTCATCGAGTCCGCGTACAACCCGCAGGCGCTATCGGTCGCGAAGGCGGCCGGCATGTGGCAGTTCATGCCCGGCACCGGCCGCACGTACAACCTGAAGCGCAACATGTGGCAGGACGAGCGCCGCGACGTGCTCGCGTCGACGAGCGCCGCGCTCGACTACCTGTCCCGCCTGCACGACATGTTCGGCGACTGGTATCTGGCGCTGGCCGCGTACAACTGGGGCGAAGGCAACGTGCAGCGCGCGATCGCGCGCAACCAAGCGGCAGGCTTGCCGACCGACTACCAGAACCTGCGGATGCCGAACGAGACGCGCAACTACGTGCCGAAGCTGCAGGCGGTGAAGAACATCATCGCGAGCCCGCAGCAGTACGGCCTGGCGCTGCCGGATATCCCGAACCACCCGTATTTCGTGACGGTCACGACGTCGCGCGACATCGACGTGGCGGTGGCCGCGAAGCTCGCGAACCTGCCGCTCGACGAATTCCGCTCGCTGAACCCGTCGTTCTCGAAGCCCGTGATCCTCGGCGCGACCGAGCCGCAGATCCTGCTGCCGTTCGACAACGCGTCCGCGTTCGAGAAGAGCCTGAAAGCGTACAACGGCCAGCTGTCGTCGTGGACTACCTACACGGTCAGCGAGCGTGCACGCCCGGCCGCGATCGCCGAGAAGATCGGCGTCGACGCCGATACGCTGATGTCGGTCAACAAGATTCCGGCCGGCATGCGCCTGAAACCGGGCTCGACGATCGTCGTGCCGCGCGGCAATGACGACGACGAGGACATCAGCGCCGACGTCGCCGAAAACGGTGCGCTCGCGATGGAGCCGGACGTCCCCGATACGCGCAAGATGCTGATCCGCGTGCGCCGCAAGCAGTCGATGGCGGCGATCGCCGGCCGCTATGGCGTGTCGGTCGGCCAGTTGAAGGCGTGGAACCGTACGCACCGCGATCTCGCGATGCCGGGCCAGGCGCTCGTGCTGCACGTGCCGGTCGGCCGTTCGGTGCCGGCGGAACCCGGTCCGGAGCGGATCGCGACGTCGACGGGCGGTGCGCACATCGAGCGCGCGAGCCTGGCGGTGGGCGGCAAGTCGCACGGCGGCAAGCGGGGCGCCGCCAAGTCGTCGGCCCGGCCGGCGGCGAAGGCCGCGCCCGCGAAAGCCGCGCCGGCCAAGGCCGCCGCGCACAAGGGCAAGAAGAAGTAAGCGGCTGCCGCGCGCAACGTGGCGGCCGGTGAGGCCTGCACGATTGCGCTATCATCCGACGAATTCGACGAAACGCCGTCACCGAGGTGACGGCGTTTTCGTTTGCGCGCGGCGCAACGTCGCGCGTCTTCATCGAACAAGGGGGAGCGATGTCGTCGGTGCAGGTGAGGGTGCTCGCGCTGTTTTCGGTCGGGTATTTCGTGTCGTATGTGTTTCGCGGCGTCAATCTGGGCTTCGCGCCGTTCGTCACGCATGAGCTCGGGCTGTCGGCCGCCGATCTCGGCTTGCTCACCAGCCTCTATTTCCTCGGCTTCGCGGGCGCGCAGATTCCGGCCGGCGTGATGCTCGACCACTTCGGCCCGCGCCGCGTGACGGCCGGCATGCTGCTGTTCGCGGCGGCCGGCGCGGCCGTGTTCGGCGCGGCGCACGGCATCGGCACGATGATGGCCGGCCGGCTGCTGATCGGCGTCGGCGTATCGGTGTGTCTGGGTGCGGCGTTCAAGGCGCTCGCGCAGCATTTCCCGGTTGGCCGGCTGCCGCTCGTCAACGGCCTCGTGATGGCCGTGGGCGGCCTCGGCGGCGTGATGGTCGGCTCGCCGCTGACCTGGCTGCTCGGCTGGGCGAGCTGGCGCGCGATCTGTTTCGGCCTCGCGGTGCTGACCGTGGCCGTCGCGGCGTCGATCGGCTTCGGGGCGCCCGACGCGCAGCAGGCACGTCACCAGGGTGGCCTCGTCAGCCAGTTCAAGGGCACGTGGCACATCCTGACGAGCCGCGCGTTCTGGAAGATCGCGTCGTTCTCCGTCGTCACGCAGGGCGTGTTCTATGCGATGCAGTCGCTGTGGGTGGGCCCGTATCTGCGCGATGTCGGCGGATTCGACGCGCCGCATGCCGCGCGCCTCGTGTCGGTGCTCGGCTTCGCGATGATGGCCGGCTGCGTCGGCTTCGGCGCGGCGGCGCGCGTGCTCGAGCGACGCGGCGTGTCGGTCTACGCGACGTGCGGCATCGGCATGGCGCTGTTCGTCGCGACGCAGCTCGCGATCGTCGCGCGCGTGCCGTTGCCGCCCGCCGTGCTGTGGGCCGCCTACGGGATGTTCGGCGGCGTGGGCATCCTGACCTACGCGGTGATGGCCGGCCATTTTCCCGCCCATCTGATCGGGCGCGCGAACACGACGCTCACGCTCGTGATCTTCCTGCTGATCTTCGCGTTCCAGATCGGCGTCGGCGCCGTGCTGTCGCACTGGCCGGCGGTCGACGGCCGTTATCCGGCCGCCGCGCACTTCACCGCCTGGGGCGTGCTGCTCGCGCTGCAGCTCGCGAGCGCGGTCTGGTACGTCTGGCCCGCGCGCGGCGCTGGCCAGGCGCACTGATCCGGCGGTACGCTGATGGGTGGGCCGGCCGCGAAAACAGGGCCGCAGCACGGCGCGCTGCGCTCGCCGCTCGCGGCGCGCGCATGATCGGACGGCCATATCAATTGAAGATAGGGCCATTTTCAGGCTATAATTTGAAAGTTTGTGCTGATCAACCTCGCACCCTAGCGCCTACCTCATTCATCCCGTTCATCCGCCGCACGCCGCCTGCCGGGCGATGCCGCGAAGCCTCGTGCGCCACGCGCCGGGTTCGCGTCTCGACAACGCAGGCCGCGTCCAGCTAGCGACCACGCGCGCCCACGCAGCGCGGCGCTCGCGCGGCAGGGTAAACAGGTCGGCAGCAGGGTGTTCCCCAAGGAGCCTCCCGTGTTGCCGTCTTTTTCTCCCGCCTTGCTTGCACTCGCCGACGGCACGGTCTTTCGTGGTTATTCGATCGGGGCCGAAGGCCATACGATCGGCGAAGTCGTGTTCAATACCGCGATCACCGGCTATCAGGAAATCCTGACTGATCCGAGTTACTCGCGCCAGATCGTCACGCTCACCTATCCGCATATCGGCAACGTCGGCGTCAACGCCGAAGACGTCGAAGCCACGAAAGTCCATGCCGCCGGCCTGATCATCCGCGATCTGCCGACGCTCGCATCGAACTTCCGCATGGATCGCACGCTCGGCGACTATCTGCGCGACGAAGGCGTCGTCGCGATCGCCGGCATCGACACCCGCAAGCTGACCCGCATCCTGCGCGACAAGGGCGCGCAGAGCGGCTGCATCCTGACGGGCTCCGACGACGAAGCAAAGGCGATCGAGCTCGCGCGCTCGTTCGAGGGTCTCGCCGGCATGGATCTCGCGAAGGTCGTGTCGACCACCAAGCCGTTCGAGTGGAAGCAGACGGAATGGCGTCTCGAAGGCGGCTACGGCATGCAGGAAGCGCCGAAGTACCGCGTCGTCGCGTACGACTTCGGCGTCAAGTACAACATCCTGCGCATGCTCGCGGAGCGCGGCTGCCACGTGACGGTGCTGCCGGCTCAAGCCAGTGCGGAAGATGCGCTCGCGCTGAATCCGGACGGCATCTTCCTGTCGAACGGCCCCGGCGACCCGGAGCCGTGCGATTACGCGATCGCGGCCACCAAGGCATTCATCGAGCGCGGCGTGCCGACCTTCGGCATCTGCCTCGGCCACCAGATCATGGGTCTCGCGGTCGGCGCGAAGACGCTCAAGATGAAAACGGGCCACCACGGCGCGAACCATCCGGTGAAGGATCTCGGCGACGGCCGGGTCGTGATCACGTCGCAGAACCACGGCTTCGCGGTCGACGCCGATTCGCTGCCGGCCAACGCGCGCGTGACGCACGTGTCGCTGTTCGACGGCACGCTGCAGGGCTTCGAGCTGACCGACAAGCCGGCGTTCTGCTTCCAGGGCCACCCGGAAGCGTCGCCCGGCCCGCACGACATCGGCTATCTGTTCGACCGTTTCACCGCGCTGATGGACGCGGCGAAGCAGCGCAACGCTTAACGTCATCGACGCAACCGAAGAACGGGAGATTCACATCATGTTCGGCCACGCACTCGGCATCACGGATATCTGGACCTACGTGTTCGGCGTGATCTTCATCATCCTGCTGCCGGGGCCGAACTCGATGTACGTGCTGTCGCTCGCCGCGCAGCGCGGCGTGAAGGCCGGCTATCGCGCGGCCTGCGGCGTGTTCGTCGGCGATACCGTGCTGATGGTGCTGTCCGCCGCGGGCGTCGCGTCGCTGCTGAAGGCGAACCCGCTGCTGTTCTCCGTCGTCAAGTACGGCGGCGCCGCCTACCTGCTGTACATCGGCACCGGGATGCTGCGCGGCGCGTGGAACAAGCTGCGCGCGCGCGGCGATGCGCCGGTCGAGGCGCCGCAGGCGGTCGACGGCGAGCGGCCGTTCCGGAAAGCGCTGATCGTGAGCCTGCTGAATCCGAAAGCGATCCTGTTCTTCATCTCGTTCTTCATCCAGTTCGTCGACCCGGCATTCCCGCATCCCGCGCTGTCGTTCGTCGTGCTCGGGGCGATCGCGCAATGCGCGAGCTTCCTGTACCTGAGCACGCTGATCTTCGCGGGGGCGCGGCTCGCCGAGCACTTCCGCCGCCGCCGCAAGCTCGCGGCAGGCGCGGCGAGCAGCGTGGGCGGCCTGTTCATCGGTTTCTCGGTGAAGCTGGCGCTGGCGACCATGAGCTGAGCGCCGCCGGCCGACCCACGACAACGATTACTTATTGAATTCACAAGCCATGCCAAAACGCACAGACATCAAGAGCATCCTCATCATCGGCGCCGGCCCGATCATCATCGGCCAGGCGTGCGAGTTCGACTATTCGGGCGCGCAGGCTTGCAAGGCGTTGCGTGAGGAGGGCTACAAGGTCGTTCTCGTCAACAGCAACCCGGCGACGATCATGACCGACCCGAACACGGCCGACGTGACCTACATCGAGCCGATCACGTGGGAAGTCGTCGCACGCATCATCGAGAAGGAGCGCCCGGACGCGATCCTGCCGACGATGGGCGGCCAGACCGCGCTGAACTGCGCGCTCGACCTGCACCACCACGGCGTGCTCGAGAAGTTCGGCGTCGAGCTGATCGGCGCGTCGCCGGAAGCGATCGACAAGGCGGAAGACCGCCAGAAGTTCAAGGAAGCGATGACCAAGATCGGTCTCGGTTCCGCGAAGTCGGGCATCGCGCACTCGATGGAAGAGGCGACCAAGGTGCACGCCGAGATCATGGCGGAGACGGGCGGCAGCGGCTACCCGGTCGTGATCCGTCCGTCGTTCACGCTCGGCGGCTCGGGCGGCGGCATCGCGTACAACCGCGAAGAGTTCGAAGAGATCTGCAAGCGCGGTCTCGACCTGTCGCCCACGCGCGAGCTGCTGATCGAAGAGTCGCTGCTCGGCTGGAAGGAATACGAGATGGAAGTCGTGCGCGACCGCGCCGACAACTGCATCATCGTCTGTTCGATCGAAAACCTCGACCCGATGGGCGTGCACACCGGCGACTCGATCACGGTAGCGCCTGCGCAGACGCTCACCGACAAGGAATACCAGATCCTGCGTAACGCATCGCTCGCGGTGCTGCGCGAGATCGGCGTCGACACGGGCGGTTCGAACGTGCAGTTCTCGATCAACCCGCGGGACGGCCGCATGGTCGTCATCGAGATGAACCCGCGCGTGTCGCGTTCGTCGGCGCTCGCATCGAAGGCGACCGGCTTCCCGATCGCGAAGGTCGCCGCGAAGCTGGCGGTCGGCTACACGCTCGACGAGCTGAAGAACGAAATCACCGGCGGCCAGACGCCGGCGTCGTTCGAGCCGACGATCGACTACGTCGTCACGAAGATCCCGCGTTTCGCGTTCGAGAAGTTCCGCGAAGCCGATTCGCGCCTGACCACGCAGATGAAGTCGGTCGGCGAAGTGATGGCGATCGGCCGCACGTTCCAGGAATCGTTCCAGAAGGCGCTGCGCGGCCTCGAAGTCGGTGTCGACGGCCTCGACGAGAAGTCGACCAACCGCGACGAGATCGCGATCGAGATCCACGAGCCGGGCCCGGACCGCATCTGGTACGTCGGCGATGCGTTCCGCATCGGCATGACGGCCGAGGAAATCTTCGCGGAAACCGCGATCGATCCGTGGTTCCTCGAGCAGATCGAGCAGATCATCCTGAAGGAAAAGGCGCTGTCGGGCCGCACGCTCGCGTCGCTGACGTTCGACGAGCTGCGCTACCTGAAGCAGAGCGGCTTCTCCGACCGCCGCCTCGCGAAGCTGCTCGGCGCGACGCCGGAAGACGTCCGCAAGCGTCGCGTCGAACTGAACGTGCGCCCGGTCTACAAGCGCGTCGACACGTGCGCGGCCGAGTTCGCGACGAAAACCGCCTACATGTACTCGACCTACGAGGAAGAGTGCGAGGCGCAGCCGACCACGAACAAGAAGATCATGGTGCTGGGCGGCGGCCCGAACCGGATCGGCCAGGGTATCGAGTTCGACTACTGCTGCGTGCACGCGGCGCTCGCGATGCGCGAGGACGGCTATGAAACGATCATGGTCAACTGCAACCCGGAAACGGTGTCGACCGACTACGACACGTCCGACCGCCTGTACTTCGAGCCGCTGACGCTCGAGGACGTGCTCGAGATCGTCGACAAGGAAAAGCCGGTCGGCGTGATCGTCCAGTACGGCGGCCAGACGCCGCTGAAGCTCGCGCTCGACCTCGAGGCGCACGGCGTGCCGATCGTCGGCACGTCGCCGGACATGATCGACGCGGCCGAAGACCGCGAACGCTTCCAGAAGCTGCTGCAGGACCTCGGCCTGCGCCAGCCGCCGAACCGCACCGCACGCGCCGAAGACGAAGCGCTCGCACTGGCCGACGAAATCGGCTACCCGCTGGTCGTGCGTCCGTCGTACGTGCTCGGCGGCCGCGCGATGGAAATCGTCCACGAGCCGCGCGACCTCGAGCGCTACATGCGCGAGGCCGTGAAGGTGTCGAACGATTCGCCGGTGCTGCTCGACCGCTTCCTGAACGATGCGATCGAGTGCGACGTCGACTGCATCTGCGACGGCGAAGCCGTGTTCATCGGCGGCGTGATGGAGCACATCGAGCAGGCGGGCGTCCACTCGGGCGATTCGGCATGTTCGCTGCCGCCGTACTCGCTGTCGAAGGAAACCGTGGCCGAGCTGAAGCGCCAGACGGGCGCGATGGCGAAGGCGCTGAACGTGGTCGGCCTGATGAACGTGCAGTTCGCGATCCAGCAGGTACCGCAGGCGGACGGTTCGAAGCAGGACATCATCTACGTGCTGGAAGTGAACCCGCGCGCGTCGCGCACGGTGCCGTACGTGTCGAAGGCGACCAGCCTGCCGCTCGCGAAGATCGCGGCGCGCGCGATGGTCGGCCAGAAGCTCGCGCAGCAGGGTGTGACGAAGGAAGTCGAGCCGCCGTACTTCAGCGTGAAGGAAGCGGTGTTCCCGTTCGTCAAGTTCCCGACCGTCGATCCTGTCCTCGGGCCTGAAATGCGCTCGACCGGCGAAGTGATGGGCGTCGGCCAGACGTTCGGCGAAGCGCTGTTCAAGTCGCAGCTCGCGGCCGGTTCGCGCCTGCCGGAGTCGGGCACGGTGCTGCTGACCGTGATGGACGCGGACAAGCCGAAGGCCGTCGAAGTCGCGCGCATGCTGCACGACCTCGGCTATCCGATCGTCGCGACCAAGGGCACGGCTGCCGCGATCGAAGCGGCCGGCGTGCCGGTGAAGGTCGTGAACAAGGTGAAGGACGGCCGTCCGCACATCGTCGACATGATCAAGAACGGCGAGATCGCACTCGTGTTCACGACGGTCGACGAGACGCGCCAGGCGATCGCCGATTCGCGCTCGATCCGCATGAGCGCGCAGGCGCACAAGGTCACGTACTACACGACGATGTCGGGCGCGCGCGCGGCCGTTGAAGGCTTGCGCTACCTGAAGGATCTGGAAGTCTATGATTTACAAGGTCTTCACGCTCGCCTAAACTAAGCGGTCAGTTACCTGTCGAAGCAACACGTGCCGCGATTAGGCGGTGTTTCCAGTGCATCGGAAGCGCGCTTAATCGCGGTGATTTTTTTTATAGCCGTTTTTAGCGATTGAGCCGTTTATGAGCACCATTCCGTTGACAAAGCGTGGCGCAGAGCAACTGCGCGATGAATTGCAGCGCCTCAAGTCCGTCGAGCGGCCGGCCGTGATCAACGCGATCGCGGAGGCCCGCGCACAGGGCGATCTGTCCGAAAACGCCGAATACGACGCAGCGAAGGAAAAGCAGGGCTTTATCGAGGGCCGCATCGCGGAACTCGAATCCAAGCTGTCCGCCGCGCAAATCATCGATCCCACGGTGCTCGACGCCGATGGCCGCGTGGTGTTCGCCGCGACGGTCGAACTCGAGGATCTCGAGTCGGGCGACACTGTCAAGTACCAGATCGTCGGCGACGACGAAGCCGATATCGATCACGGCCTGATCTCGGTCAGCTCGCCGATCGCACGCGCGCTGATCGGCAAGTCCGAAGGCGACGTCGCGGCCGTGCAGGCGCCGAGCGGCGTGCGCGAGTACGAAATCATCTCGGTCAGCTACATCTGAAGCGGGGCGACGTGATGCCGCATCGCGTGTTCCGTCTGCTGTCGGCCGTGTGGGTCGGCAGCCTGCTGACGATCGGGTATGCGGTCGCGCCCGTATTGTTCAAGACGCTGGAACGGATGACGGCCGGTTCGGTCGCCGCCCAGCTGTTCCGTATCGAGGCGATCCTCGGTGTCGTGTGCGGCGTGCTGCTGCTCGCGTTGTCGAATCAGCAGGTGCGGCGCGGCAGCAGCGAGTATCGCCGCGTGCGCTGGATCGTCGCCGCGATGGTCGTATGCGTGCTGGTCGGGTATTTTGCGCTGCAGCCGTTCATGAACGCGCTGCGCGTGGCCGCGATGGATGCGGGCACCGATATCGCGAATTCGCCGTATGCGAGCCGCTTCGGGATGCTGCACGGCGTTTCGAGCGTGTTCTATCTCGTCGAAAGCGTGCTGGGGCTGATGCTGATCTGGCGTCTGCCGGCGCGCGACGCCTGAGCGTTCGTCGTTGCGCAACGCGCAACGATGGGGCAGGGCGGCACGGGAATCCGTGCCGCCCCGGCGTGTTACTTGTCCTGGAATGGCCGCTTGGTGCTGGCCTGGCGCTTTTTCGCGCGCTTCACGGTGCCGCCTGCCGTCACGCGTTCGTTGCCGCGCACCGTGACCTTCACCGGCCTCGGACGGCGCACGGGGCTCGCGTTCGGCGACACCTTGACGACCTTCACGGTGCGCGGGGCGCGGCCTTTCTTGTCGTCGGCGGCTTCTGCCGCGCTGGGCAGCGCACCGGCACGGCGGCCGCGGGCCGGGGCCGCTGCGGCTTCGGGCCTCCAGATCACCAGCAGCTTGCCGATATGCTGAATCGGGGCCGCGTTCAAGCGGTCGCAGATCTCGTCGTAGATCGCGATCCGTTCGTCGCGCTCGTCGCCGAACACGCGGATCTTGATCAGCTGGTGCGCGTCGAGGTGCACCTTGATTTCCTTCAGCACGGCGTCGGTCAGCCCGTCGGCGCCGATCAGCACGACGGGCTTGAGCGCATGGGCCTGGGAGCGCAGCGCGGAGCGCTCGGCGGGAGAAAGCGAAAGGGCGGGCATGGAAATGTCGAAATCTAAATAAGGGCGCGCTGACTGAAAAGCGATCGCGGGACGTTCCCGCGTCAGCCGTGCGCCGAAACCACGTAAAATCGCGGCTTGGGCCTGAAAAGGGGCCGCAGCCGCGCGAAGAAGACGCGTATTATCCGCTAAAAGCGCGGCTTCACGAAGCAATTGGCAGCAATCTCTCTCTCGAATGGCAAAAAACCGCTTCAACCAGCACTGGCTGCACGACCACATCAACGACCCGTACGTCAAAATGGCGCAGCGGGAGGGCTATCGCGCGCGCGCCGCGTACAAGCTGAAGGAAATCGACGAGCAGGACAAGCTGATCCGTCCCGGCCAGGTGATCGTCGATCTCGGCGCCACGCCGGGCAGCTGGAGCCAGTATGCCCGCAACAAGCTCGCGCAGGGCAAGAAGCGTGACGCGGAGCGTGAAGGCGGCATCGACGGCACGATCGTTGCGCTCGACATCCTGCCGATGGAGCCGATCGCCGACGTCCACTTCCTGCAGGGCGACTTCCGCGAGGACGACGTCCTCCACCAGCTCGAAGAAGTGCTCGAAGGCCGCGCGGTGGACCTTGTTATTTCCGACATGGCCCCCAACCTGTCAGGCGTGGCCTCGGCGGACGCGGCGCGCATCGAGCATCTCTGCGATCTGGCGCTCGAATTCGCGCAGAACCATCTGAAGCCGGACGGTGCGCTGCTCGTGAAGTGCTTTCACGGCAGCGGCTACAGCCAGATCGTCGAGAAGTTCAAACAGCAGTTTAAGGTTGTCGCGCCGCGCAAGCCCAAGGCATCCCGCGACAAATCGTCCGAAACGTTCATTTTGGGTCGGCAGCTGAAGCATCCGCGCTGATGCGGAGTGCGGTGCCGCAAACGGGCTCCGGCCCTTGCCAGACAAGCGAAGCGCTATCGCGGCGGTTGTCAATGCTTATGGCGGGGGTGGTCGGACTGGATTAGAATGACCGAGGGGCGCCGCAAGGAAAATGTAGGCGCTCGTCTACGAGTGAAGGAGTGGTGCTTTGAACAACAATATGTTTTCGAAGGCAGCGGTGTGGCTGGTGATCGCACTGGTGCTGTTTACGGTGTTCAAGCAGTTCGACAAGCCCCGCGTCCAGGAAGGCGTGTCCTATTCGCAGTTCATGGACGACGCCAAGAACGGCAAGGTCAAGAACGTCATCGTTCAGGGGCGCAACCTCACCGTCACTCCGGCTGATGGCCAGAAATACCAGATCGTGTCGCCCGGCGACATCTGGATGGTCGGCGATCTGATGAAGTACGGCGTGCAGGTCAGCGGCAAGGCCGACGACGAGCCGAACGCGCTGATGTCCGCGCTGTACTATCTCGGGCCGACGATCCTGATCATCGTGTTCTGGTTCTACATGATGAGGCAGATGCAGGGAGGCGGCAAAGGCGGCGCATTCTCGTTCGGGAAATCGCGAGCGCGGCTGATCGACGAGAACAACAACGCGGTGAACTTCTCCGACGTCGCGGGCTGCGACGAAGCGAAGGAAGAAGTGTCCGAGCTCGTCGACTTCCTGCGCGATCCGCAGAAATTCCAGAAGCTGGGCGGCCGCATTCCGCGCGGCGTGCTGCTGGTCGGCCCTCCGGGTACCGGCAAGACGCTGCTCGCCCGCGCGATCGCGGGTGAAGCGAAGGTGCCGTTCTTCAGCATCTCGGGTTCGGACTTCGTCGAAATGTTCGTCGGCGTCGGCGCGGCCCGTGTGCGCGACATGTTCGAGCAGGCGAAGAAGCATGCACCGTGCATCGTGTTCATCGACGAAATCGACGCGGTCGGCCGTCATCGCGGCGCCGGCATGGGCGGCGGCAACGACGAGCGCGAACAGACGCTGAACCAGATGCTCGTCGAGATGGACGGCTTCGAGGCGAATTCGGGCGTCATCGTGATCGCCGCGACCAACCGTTCCGACGTGCTCGACAAGGCGCTGCTGCGTCCGGGCCGTTTCGACCGCCAGGTCTATGTCGGCCTGCCGGACATCCGCGGCCGCGAGCAGATCATGCGCGTGCACCTGCGCAAGGTGCCGATCGCGAACGACGTCGACGCGGCGGTCATCGCACGCGGCACGCCGGGCTTCTCGGGCGCCGATCTCGCGAACCTCGTGAACGAGGCTGCGCTGTTCGCCGCGCGTCGCGGCAAGCGCATCGTCGAGATGCAGGATTTCGAGGACGCGAAGGACAAGATCTTCATGGGTCCGGAGCGCAAGTCGGCCGTGATCCGCGAGGAAGCGAAGCGCGCCACCGCTTATCACGAGTCGGGCCACGCGGTGATCGCGAAGCTGTTGCCGAAGGCCGACCCGGTGCACAAGGTCACGATCATCCCGCGCGGTCGCGCGCTGGGCGTCACGTGGCAGTTGCCGGAGCATGACAACGAGACGTATTCGAAGGATTACCTGCTGGACCGCCTCGCGATCCTGTTCGGTGGCCGGGTGGCCGAAGAGCTGTTCATGAACCTGGTCAGCACCGGCGCATCGGACGACTTCAACAAGGCCACGCAGACGGCGCGTGCGATGGTGGCCCGTTTCGGCATGACCGACGCACTCGGGCCGATGGTCTACGTCGACGACGAGAACGATGCGTCGCCGTTCGGCCGCGGCTTCACGCGTACGATCTCGGAAGCGACGCAGCAGAAGGTCGACTCGGAAATCCGCCGCGTGCTGGACGAACAGTACAATCTCGCGCGCCGCCTGCTCGAAGACAACCGCGACAAGGTCGAGGCGATGACGGCCGCACTGATGGAGTGGGAGACGATCGACGCCGATCAGATCAACGACATCATGGAAGGCCGTCCGCCGCGCTCGCCGAAGAGCTCGCCGGCTGTCGGCGGCGATTCGTCGGGCGGCGGCAGCGCCGAGGTCAAGCCCGGCAGCGCGCCGGCGCCGGCTACGCCGGCGGCATAATCTCCGCTTTAACGCCGTTCACGGGCTGGTGTGGCTTCACACCGGCCCGTTTTGCATTCATCCACGCCCGTTGCTCGTGTCCGATTCCGCTGTGTCCCCGTTCATTCCCGCGCCGCTCCAGTGCGGCCGCTTCGAACTGACGTTCGAACGCCCGCTCGTGATGGGCATCCTCAACGCCACGCCCGATTCGTTCTCCGACGGCGGCCGCTTCCTCGCGCGCGACGATGCGCTGCGCCAGGCCGAGCGGATGATCGCCGACGGCGCGGACCTGCTCGACATCGGCGGCGAATCGACGCGCCCCGGTGCGCCGCCGGTGCCGCTCGACGAGGAGCTCGCGCGCGTGATTCCGCTCGTCGAGGCGCTGCGGCCGCTGAACGTGCCGCTGTCGATCGATACCTACAAGCCGGCCGTGATGCGCGCGGCGCTGGCCGCCGGCGCGGATCTGATCAACGACATCTGGGGGTTCCGCCAGCCGGGCGCGATCGATGCGGTGCGCGACGGCAACAGCGGCCTGTGCGCGATGCACATGCTCGGCGAGCCGCAGACGATGCAGGTCGGCGAGCCCGACTACGGCGACGTCGTGACCGACGTACGCGATTTTCTCGCCGCGCGCGCCGAGGCGCTGCGCAACGCTGGGGTGGCGGCGGAGCGCATCTGCGTCGACCCCGGCTTCGGGTTCGGCAAGGCGGTCGTCGACGACAACTATGCGCTGCTGGCCGCGTTGCCGGACACGGCGCCCGCGCGCCCCGACGGGCGCGCTTATCCGATTCTCGCGGGCATGTCGCGCAAGTCGATGCTCGGTGCGGTGATCGGCGGCAAGCCGCCGATGGAACGCGTCGCGGCGAGCGTGGCGGCCGCGGTGTGCGCGGTCGAGCGGGGCGCCGCGATCGTGCGCGTGCACGACGTCGCGGCGACGGTCGATGCGCTGAAAGTATGGAATACCGTGCGCGCAGCCGCACGGCAACGATAAGCAAGTCAGAAAGACGAAGGAGGAAGGACTCATGGGACGTCGATATTTCGGCACGGACGGCATTCGCGGCACGGTGGGCGAAGCGCCCATCACGCCGGACTTCGTATTGCGCCTCGGCTACGCGGCCGGCAAGGTACTGGCCGGCTCGGCCGACGTCGCGGCAGGCTCGCGTCCGACGGTGTTGATCGGCAAGGACACGCGCGTGTCGGGCTACATGCTCGAAGCCGCGCTCGAGGCCGGCTTCTCGGCAGCCGGCGTCGACGTGATGCTGGCCGGCCCGATGCCGACGCCCGGCGTCGCGTACCTGACGCGTGCGCTGCGTCTGTCGGCCGGTGTGGTGATCAGCGCGTCACACAACCCTTATCACGACAACGGGATCAAGTTTTTCTCGGCTGACGGCAACAAGCTGCCCGACGACACCGAAGCCGCGATCGAAGCGTGGCTCGACAAGCCGCTCGAATGCGCGCCGTCCGACGGGCTCGGCAAGGCGCGTCGCCTCGACGACGCGGCCGGCCGCTACATCGAGTTCTGCAAGAGCACGTTCCCCGCCGCGTTCGACCTGCGCGGCCTGAAGCTCGTGATCGATTGCGCGCACGGCGCCGCGTATCAAATTGCACCGCACGTGTTCCACGAACTCGGCGCCGACGTCATCCCGATCGGCGTCGCGCCGAACGGCTTCAACATCAATGACGGCGTCGGCGCGACCGCGCCGGACGCGTTGGTGCGCGCGGTGCGGGCGAACCATGCCGATCTCGGCATCGCGCTCGACGGCGACGCCGACCGCCTGCAGGTCGTCGACGCGACCGGCCGCCTGTACAACGGCGACGAACTGCTCTACGTGCTCGTGAAGGACCGGATCGCGACCGACGGCAAGGTCGACGGCGCGGTCGGCACGCTGATGACGAACCTCGCCGTCGAAGTCGCGCTGCAGCGCGAGGGCGTGAAGTTCGTCCGTGCGGCGGTCGGCGACCGCTACGTGCTCGAGCAGTTGCGCGAGCACGGCTGGCAACTCGGCGCGGAAGGGTCGGGCCACATCCTGTCGCTCGACCGGCATTCGACCGGCGACGGCATCGTGTCGGCGCTGCTCGTGCTGGCGGCGCTCAAGCGCAGCGGCCGCACGCTCGCGCAGGTGCTCGACGGCGTCACGCTGTTCCCGCAGAAGCTGATCAACGTGCGGATGAAGCCGGGTGCCGATTGGAAGGGCAGCGCGTCGATTCGCGCCGCGATCGATGCCGCCGAAGCCGCGCTCGCCGGCAGCGGCCGCGTGCTGATCCGCGCATCGGGCACGGAGCCCGTGCTGCGCGTGATGGTCGAAGCGCAGCAGGTGGCCGATGCGGTGCGCCATGCGGAGACGATCGCCGACGCGGTGCGGGCGGCAACGACCTGACCAGCGGCAGGCGCGCGCGGCGGTCCGGCCGCCCGCGCGCCGGCTTCCGGAGAATTCGCATGCGGCGCCTTCGGGCGCCGTCGTTTTTGTCAGCCGCAAAGGTTTGCCATACCTATAAGTAACGCACTTCGGCAAACGCATTATTCCGATCTCGTCAGGTATCCGACCCCACAATTTCAGCGACCGCGAAACCGGCTTCCCGCCCGGCTGACGCTGCGCTACGATGCGTCCCGCACGCCCTCGAAGACTGGCGTCATCCCCACCCTCCGCGCCAGGCAATTCTTGCCGCCACCGCCGCTTCGGCGTCCCGACGCGCCGCCCGATATTCCCTTTCAACCAGTCATGTTACTGTCACGCCAGTTTCATCGATTGTCACATTACCGTCATGAGCAGCCCCTAACCTTCGCGGTGCCGTAGTCATCCGCTCACACACTGGAGGTCTCATGAAATTGATGCAAACCGCGATTGCCGGCCTGGCTGGCGCGCTTTTCGCCGTCGCCGCCCACGCTGCCGACATCACGGGCGCAGGTAGCACGTTCGCGATGCCGATCTATACGAAATGGGCTGCCGACTACCAGCAGTCCGGCGGTTCGAAGGTCAACTACCAGGGCATCGGCTCGTCGGGCGGCCTGAAGCAGATCGTCGCGAAGACGGTCGATTTTGCCGGTTCGGACGCTCCGCTGAAGGATGAAGAACTCGCGAAGGAAGGCCTGTTCCAGTTCCCGACGGTGGTCGGCGGCGTGGTGCCGGTCGTCAACGTGCCGGGCGTGAAGGCCGGCGAACTGACGCTGTCGGGCCCGGTGCTCGGCGACATCTACCTCGGCAAGATCAAGAAGTGGAACGACCCGGCGATCGCCGCGCTGAACCCGAAGGTCAAGCTGCCGGATACGGACATCGCCGTGGTCCGCCGCGCTGACGGCTCGGGCACGAGCTTCATCTGGACGAACTACCTGTCGAAGGTCAACGACGAGTGGAAGTCGAAGATCGGCGAAGGCACGACGGTCAACTGGCCGACGGGCACGGGCGGCAAGGGCAACGACGGCGTCGCGGCCTTCGTGCAGCGCCTGCCGGGCGCGATCGGCTACGTCGAGTGGGCGTACGCGAAGAAGAACAACATGACCTACACTGCGCTGAAGAATTCGACGGGCACGGTGGTCGAGCCGAAGACGGAAACGTTCAAGGCTGCCGCGGCGGGCGCGAACTGGTCGAAGTCGTTCTACCAGATCCTGACGAACCAGCCGGGCAAGGAAGCGTGGCCGGTCGTCGGCGCGACGTTCGTGCTGCTGCACGCGAAGCAGGACAAGCCGGAGCAGGGCGCGGAAACGCTGAAGTTCTTCAGCTGGGCGTTCAAGAACGGCGAGAAGGCTGCCGACAGCCTCGACTACATCTCGCTGCCGGCGACGGTCGAGACGGAAATCCGCAAGCAGTGGAAGACGAAGGTGACGGACGCTTCGGGCAAGCCGGTCGCCGCCGAGTAAGCCATCCAGCGGTTCGCTGCCCGGCCGTGCCGGTCGGGCAGTGTGTGCGGTAAAGCCGGGCGTTACGGCGCCCGGCGATCAAAAGCAGGCACCCATGTCTGATATTTCATACACGTCCTCCCGATCGCCCGACAGCGCGCAGCAGCGCGCGCCGAGCCGTCTTGGGGATGTCCTGTTCGGCGGCCTCGCACGGCTCGCCGCGATCGTGACCCTGCTGCTGCTGGGCGGGATCATCGTTTCCCTGATCATTGCGTCGTTGCCGACCATCCAGAAGTTCGGCGTCGGCTTCCTGTGGCAATCCGAGTGGGACCCCAACTCGGACATCTACGGCGCACTCGTGCCGATCTACGGCACGATCGTGACGTCGCTGATCGCACTCGTCATCGCGGTGCCGGTCAGTTTCGGCATCGCACTGTTCCTCACCGAATTGGCGCCCGTGTGGCTGCGCCGTCCGCTCGGCATCGCGATCGAGCTGCTCGCCGCGATTCCGTCGATCGTGTACGGCATGTGGGGCCTGCTCGTGTTCGCGCCGATCTTCGCCGAATACTTCCAGAAACCGCTCGGCCGGTTGCTCAAGGACGTGTGGGTGCTCGGCCCGCTGACGTCCGGCGCGCCGATCGGTATCGGCATCCTCGCGGCCGGCGTGATCCTCGCGATCATGATCATCCCGTACATCGCATCGGTGATGCGCGACGTGTTCGAGGTCACGCCGGTGCTGCTGAAGGAATCGGCATACGGGATCGGCTGCACGACGTGGGAAGTGATGTGGAAGGTCGTGCTGCCCTACACGAAGACCGGCGTGATCGGCGGCGTGATGCTCGGCCTCGGCCGCGCGCTCGGCGAAACGATGGCCGTGACCTTCGTGATCGGCAACACCAACCTGCTCGACAGCGTGTCGCTGTTCGCGCCGGGCAACAGCATCACGTCGGCGCTCGCGAACGAATTCGCGGAAGCGCAGCCGGGCCTGCATACGTCCGCGCTGATGGAACTCGGCCTGATCCTGTTCGTGATCACGTTCATCGTGTTGTCCATCTCCAAACTGCTGCTGCTTCGTCTCGAGAAGGGAGAGGGCAAGAAATGAGCGAGCCCATCATGAATTTCCCGGGGCCGGACGGCGCCGCGCTCGACGCGATGCGCAACCGCCTGCAGCGCAAGCGCAAGGCCGTCAACGCGATCGCGCTCACCGCGTCGCTCGGCGCGATGGCGTTCGGCCTGCTGTGGCTCGTGTGGATTCTCTACACGACCGTGCATCTCGGCGTCGGCGGCCTGTCGCTGCAACTGTTCACCGAATCGACGCCGGCGCCGAACACGGAAGGCGGCGGTCTCGCGAACGCGATCGTCGGCAGCCTGCTGCTGTGCGGCTTCGGCACGCTGGTCGGCACGCCGATCGGCATCCTCGCGGGCGTCTATCTCGCCGAATACGGCCAGAAGAACCTGCTGGCCAGCACGATCCGCTTCATCAACGACATCCTGCTGTCCGCGCCGTCGATCGTCATCGGCCTGTTCGTGTACGCGATCGTCGTCGCGAAGTCGGGGCGCTTTTCGGGCTGGGCCGGCGTGATCGCACTGGCGCTGCTGCAGATCCCGATCGTGATCCGCACGACCGAGAACATGCTGAAGCTCGTGCCGAATGCGCTGCGCGAGGCGGCCGTCGCGCTCGGCACGCCGAAGTGGCGCATGGTGCTGAAGATCACGTTGCGCGCGTCGGTCGGCGGGATCGTGACGGGCGTGCTGCTCGCGGTCGCGCGGATCGCCGGCGAAACGGCGCCGCTGCTGTTCACCGCGCTGTCGAACCAGTTCTTCTCGTGGGACATGAGCCAGCCGATGGCGAACCTGCCGGTCACGATCTACAAGTTCGCGATGAGCCCGTTCGCGGAATGGCAGTCGCTCGCGTGGGCGGGCGTGTTCCTGATTACGCTCGGGGTGCTCGGACTGAACGTCCTGGCGCGCTCGATCTTCTCGAAAAAGTAACGGCGGAGCAATCCGATGAATATGGCAGAAAGCCACCTGAATCCCGTCGAGCGCACCGCTGCGCCCGCCGGCACGCAAGACGCGGCGCACGGCCGTCCGCTCGCGCCGCTGAACGCGAAGATCGAGGTCAACAACCTCAACTTCTTCTACAACAAGTTCCACGCGCTGAAGAACATCAACCTGCGCATTCCCGAAGGGAAGGTGACGGCGTTCATCGGCCCGTCGGGCTGCGGCAAGTCGACGCTGCTGCGCACGTTCAACAAGATGTTCGCGCTCTATCCGGAGCAGCGCGCCGAAGGCGAGATCCTGATGGACGGCGAGAACCTGCTGACGACGAAGCGCGACATCTCGCTGCTGCGCGCGCGGATCGGCATGGTGTTCCAGAAGCCGACCCCGTTCCCGATGTCGATCTACGACAACATCGCGTTCGGCGTGAAGATGTTCGAAAAGCTCACGCGTTCGGAAATGGACGACCGCGTCGAGTGGGCGCTCACGAAGGCCGCGCTGTGGAACGAAGTGAAGGACAAGCTGGGCCAGAGCGGCTACGGGCTGTCGGGCGGCCAGCAGCAGCGTCTGTGCATCGCGCGCGGCATCGCGATCCGTCCGGAAGTGCTGCTGCTCGACGAGCCGTGCTCGGCGCTCGACCCGATCTCGACGGGCCGCATCGAAGAGCTGATCGCGGAGCTGAAGAGCGACTACACGGTCGTGATCGTCACGCACAACATGCAGCAGGCCGCGCGCTGCTCGGATTACACGGCCTACATGTACCTGGGCGAGCTGATCGAGTTCGGCGAGACCGAAAAGATCTTCATCAAGCCGGTGCGCAAGGAAACGGAAGACTACATCACCGGCCGCTTCGGCTGATGACGGAGAACAACAACCATGTCGGATAAACATCTGTCGAGCCAGTTCGACGCGGACCTGAACGCCGTGTCGTCGAAAGTGCTGGAAATGGGCGGACTCGTGGAGTCGCAGATCGTCGGCGCGATGCGCGCGCTGAACGAATTCGATCGCGATACGGCCGAGAAGGTGATCGCGGCCGAGGAAACGCTGAACGCGATGGAAGTGGACATCGACCAGGAATGCGGCAACATCATCGCGCGGAGACAGCCTGCCGCGCGTGACCTGCGTCTTTTGATGTCGATTTCGAAAACGATTACGAACCTCGAGCGCGCCGGCGACGAGGCCGAGAAGATCGCCAAACGCGTGCGCCGCCTGGTCGACGAGCCGGCCGCGCGTGCGGTCAACATCGCCGAGATCAAGGTGTCGGGCGAGATGGCCGTGACGATCCTGCGCCGCGCGCTCGACGCGTTCGCGCGCCTCGATACGGTGGCCGCCGCGCAGATCGTCAAGGACGACAAGGAAATCGACATGGAGTTTCGCGCGTTCGTGCGCAAGCTCGTGTCGTACATGCAGGAAGATCCGCGCACGATCTCGGTCGGCCTCGACTACCTGTTCATCGCGAAGGCGATCGAACGGATCGGCGACCACGCGAAGAACATCGCCGAATTCATCATCTACATCGTGAAGGGCACCGACGTGCGGCACCAGCCGCGCGACACGCTCGATCGCGAAGCCAACAGTTAATCGACTCCATAGGAAGAACAGAGGTGCCGATGCCCAGCAACATTCTCGTCGTTGAAGATGAGCCCGCGATTTCCGAACTGATCTCGGTGAATCTCCAGCACGCCGGTCACTGCCCGATCCGCGCGTACAACGCCGAACAGGCGCAGAACCTGATCAGCGACGTGCTGCCCGATCTCGTGCTGCTCGACTGGATGCTGCCGGGCAAGTCCGGCATCGCGTTCGCGCGCGACCTGCGCAACAACGAACGGACCAAGCACATCCCGATCATCATGCTCACCGCCCGCGGCGACGAGCAGGACAAGGTGCTCGGCCTCGAAATCGGCGCGGACGACTACGTGACGAAGCCGTTCTCGCCGAAGGAACTGATGGCGCGCATCAAGGCCGTGCTGCGCCGCCGCGCGCCGCAGCTGACCGAGGACGTCGTGTCGATCAACGGGCTGCGCCTCGACCCGGCCACGCATCGCGTCGCCGCGCACGGCGACGGCAACGAGATCAAGCTCGATCTCGGCCCGACCGAGTTCCGCCTGCTGCATTTCTTCATGACGCATCCGGAGCGCGTGCACAGCCGCACGCAGCTGCTCGACCAGGTGTGGGGCGACCACGTGTTCGTCGAGGAGCGCACCGTCGACGTGCACATCAAACGATTGCGCGCGGCCTTGAAACCGGCCGGCTGCGATGCGATGATCGAAACCGTGCGCGGCAGCGGCTACCGCCTCGCCAAGCACGCGTAACGTATTCGGGCATGCCGCGTGCCGCGGCGTGCCGTTCATTCTTTCGGACGCTGAATCATGAACATCATCTGGGCGCGCTTTCTGGTGTCGCTCGTGCTGCTCGTGCTGATCGGCGTATTGGTCGGCGTCTTCGCCGGCCCGACCGCGGGCCTCGTGTTCGTGGTCGTGATGCTGGTCGCGCAGGGCTTTTTCAGCACCTTCCATACGCAGCGTCTGTGGCGCCTGCTCGATGCGCCCGTCTACGGCGAGGTGCCGAGCGCGCCGGGCATCTGGGGCGAGATCTACTATCGGCTGCACAAGCTCGCGAAGCAGTGGCATGCGCAGGTGCGGCAGGTCGAACAGCAGCACTCGCGTTTCATCCAGGCGATCCAGGCCTCGCCGAACGGTGTCGCGATGCTCGATGATCACGACCAGATCGAGTGGTGCAACGCGATCGCCGAAGTCCATTTCGGCCTCGATGCGAAGCGCGACCTGCGCCAGCACATCACGAACCTGGTGCGTCATCCCGATTTCGTCCGCTACCTCAATGCGCAGCATTACGACGAGACGCTGTTGATGCGCGGCATGGGCGACTCGCGGCAGAACGTGCTGGCCGTGCAGGTGTTTCCGTACGGCGAGAACCGCAAGCTGCTGCTCACGCAGGACATCACAGAGCTCGAACGTACCGACGCGATGCGGCGCGACTTCGTCGCGAACGTGTCGCACGAGCTGAAGACGCCGCTCACCGTGCTGTCGGGTTTCCTGGAGACGATGCGTGAGCTGCCGCTGAACGAGGAAGACCGCGCGCGCTATCTCGACATGATGGAGCAGCAGGCGTCACGGATGCGGCACATCGTGACCGACCTGCTGGTGCTCGCGAAGCTGGAAGGCGAGAGCAAGCCGCCGGTCGATCACGCGATCGACATGCGGGCGGTGTTCGATCATCTGAAGGAGGATGCGCAGACGCTGTCGAACGGGCATCACGACATCGCGTTCTCGATCGACGAGACGCTCGGTGTCACGGGGGCGCAGACGGAGCTGTTCAGCGCGTTCGCGAATCTCGTCACGAACGCGATCCGCTATACGCCCGACGGCGGCAAGATCGTCGTGTCGTGGCGGCGCGAGGGCGCGCAAGGCGTGTTTTCCGTCACGGACAGCGGCTTCGGGATTCCGGCCGCCGATTTGCCGCGGCTCACCGAGCGCTTCTACCGCGTCGATCGCAGCCGTTCGCGCGACACGGGCGGCACGGGCCTCGGACTCGCGATCGTCAAGCACGTGCTGCAGCGGCACGATGCGCATCTGTACGTGCAGAGCGAGGAAGGGCGCGGCAGTACGTTCACCGCGCGGTTCCCGGGCTCGCGCGTCATCGCGATCCGGCCGGCTGCTTACGAAGCATGATCGTGTAGCGGCTCGTCGGCGTTCAAAAAAAGCAGCCCGTGGGCTGCTTTTTTCATGGCGATGCGTCGGCGCGATCTGCATCGCGCCGACGGCTCACGAGCAGAACTTCGCGAGCAGCCCGAGCTGGGCGTTGCGGATCGTCTTGCCGGTACGGCGCCGGCGATAGTGACCGTCGCTGTGCATCTGCCATGCCGACTGGTTGTCGCCGAGGCACACCGACAGCCCTTCGGCGATCACGCGCCGCTTGAGCTTGCGCTCGCGGATCGGGAACGCGACTTCGACGCGGCGGAACAGGTTGCGGTCCATCCAGTCGGCGCTCGACAGATAGACGTCCTCGGCGCCGCCCGCATGGAAATAGTAGATGCGGTGGTGTTCGAGGAAGCGGCCGACGATCGAGCGCACCGTGATGTTTTCCGACAGCCCCGGCACACCGGGCTTCAGCGCGCAGACGCCGCGCACGATCAGGTCGACCTTGACGCCGGCCTGCGACGCTTCATACAGCGCGGCGATCACCGACGGTTCCAGCAGCGCGTTCATTTTCGCGACGATGCGCGCGCGCTTGCCGGCCTGCGCATTGTCGATCTCCGCGCGGATCGACTCGATGATGCGCGGATGCAGCGTGAACGGCGACTGCCACAGCTCGTGCAGCGTCAGTTCGCCGCCGATCCCGGTCAGTTGCTGGAACACGTGATGCACGTCCTCGCAGATCTTCTGGTCGGCCGTCATCAGCCCGAAGTCGGTGTAGAGGCGCGCGGTGCGCGGATGGTAGTTGCCGGTGCCGAGATGCACGTAGCGGCGCAGCGACGCCTTGCCGGCCTGCACGACGCGTCGCACGATCAGCATCATCTTCGCGTGGCACTTGTGGCCGACCACGCCGTACACGACATGCGCGCCGACGGCTTCGAGCTGCGACGCCCAGTTGATGTTGGTTTCCTCGTCGAAGCGCGCGAGCAGCTCGACGACGACGGTCACTTCCTTGCCGTTGCGCGCGGCTTCCATCAGCGCGTCCATCAGCGGCGAGTCGGTGCCGGTGCGATAGATCGTCTGCTTGATCGCGACGACGCTCGGGTCCCTCGCGGCCTGCTGCAGCAGTTCGAGCACCGGCTGGAAGCTCTCGTACGGATGGTGCAGCAGGATGTCGCCGGCGTCGATCGCGTCGAACATCGTCGGCGCGTTGGCGATTACCGCGGGGGTCGATGCGGTGAACGGCGTGAACTTCAGGTCCGGGCGGTCGACGAGGTCGGGAATCTGCATGAGGCGCACGAGGTTCACGGAACCCGCGACGCGATAGCAGTCCTTGTCGCCGAGTTCGCTTTCCTCGAGCAGGCGCCGCACGATGTGCAGCGGCGTGTCGGCCGACACTTCGAGGCGCACCGCGTTGCCGAGGTGGCGCGCGGGCAGTTCGCCCTGCAGCGCGACACGCAGGTTCGTGATTTCGTCTTCGTCGACGAACAGCTCGCTGTTGCGCGTGATGCGGAACTGGTTGCAGCTCTTCACGACGAGTTGCGGGAAGAGTTCGCCGACGAAGCGCTGCATGAACGAGCTCAGCAGCACGAAGCCGTGCTCGAAACCCGACAGCGCATGCGGCATGCGCACGACGCGCGGCAGCGCGCGCGGCGCCTGCACGATGCCCATCACGGCCTGGCGGCCGAACGCGTCGCGGCCTTCGAGCTCGACGACGAAGTTCAGGCTCTTGTTCAGCACGCGCGGGAACGGGTGGGCCGGATCGAGGCCGATCGGCGTCAGCACCGGCAGCAGTTCGTCGAGGAAGTAGCGTCGCGCCCATTCGAGCTGCTCGTCGTTCCACGAGTCGCTCGCGTGGAAGTAGATGCCTTCCTGTTCGAGCGCCGGCAGCACGGTTTCGTGCAGCATCGTGTACTGTCGATGCACGAGCCGCTGCGCGCGTTCGACGACGAGATCGTAAGCGTGCTGCAGCGACATGCCGTCGGGCGTCAGCGCGCCGGGGTTGTCGCGGATCTGCTCCTGCAGGCCGGCCATCCGGACTTCGAAGAATTCGTCGAGATTGCTGCTGGTGATGCAGATGAAGCGCAGGCGCTCGAGCAACGGGACTTGCGGATCGGCCGCCTGGGCCAGCACGCGCTCGTTGAAACCGAGGATGCCGAGTTCACGGTTGAGAAGCGGGTAACGGACGGACATCGGCAGAGTAGGAGGTAATTCAGGCGATGATTCGAAAGGACGCTCGGAAACTCTCACGGTACGATGACGTGCTGATGACAATAATGGTTTTATATCGGGAAATTCTACGCCGTAACCCTTTCGTCGCATAAATGTTTCGGCTATATGGAATCGAGCAGTGTGCATGCCCGTGAAGCGTGGCAACGGCAAGCGTTCCACGCTTAAAATGTCGCCTTTGATTGATCGCCCGCGGTTGCCGGAGGAACGGCTGCCGCGGAAGAACGCGCACGGAGCCCCCTTCTGATGGTTACAACTCCCCACTTGCTGGCTGCCGTGGATCTCGGCTCGAACAGCTTCCGGCTGATCGTCGGGCGCGTCGAGGAAACGCCGGCGGGCAGCCAGATCTATCCCGTCGACGCGCTGCGCGAGCCGGTTCGGCTCGCCGCGGGCCTGTCGAGCGACAAGATGCTCGATCGTGCGTCGCAGGAGCGTGGCTGGGAGGCGCTCAAGCGGTTCGGCGAGCGCCTGCGCGATTTCCATCCCGATCATGTGCGCGCGGTGGCGACCAACACGCTGCGCGTCGCGAAGAACGCCGCCGAATTCCTCGGCGAGGCCGAGGCGGCGCTCGGGTTCCCGATTGAAGTGATCGCGGGCCGCGAAGAGGCGCGCCTGATCTATGCGGGCGCCGCGCACTCGGTGCCGGCGAGCGCCGGCAAGCGGCTCGTCGTCGACATCGGCGGCGGCTCGACCGAATTCATCATCGGCTCGCACTACACGCCGATCGTGATGGAGAGCCTCTATATCGGTTGCGTGAGCCATAGCCGCACCTTCTTTCCGGCCGGCAACGTCGACGAATACACGATGCGGCAGGCCGAACTCGCGGCCAAGCGCGAGATCCAGATTATTTCGAGCGAATACAAGAAGGCCGGCTGGGACCAGGCGATCGGCTCGTCCGGCACCGCACGCGCGCTCGCGGAGCTCGTCGAGGCGAACGGCTTCAACGATCCGGGCATCACGCACGGCATTTCGCGCGGCGGCCTCGAGCGGCTGAAGCGTGCGCTGATCAAGTCGGAGAACGTCAACCGGCTGAAGCTGATCGCGCTGAAACCCGACCGCGTGCCGGTACTCGCGGGCGGCCTGGCGATCATGCTGGCGGTGTTCGAGGAGCTGGGCGTCGACTACGTCGATACGACCGATGGCGCGCTGCGCCTCGGCGTGCTGTACGACCTGCTCGGCCGGACCCAGCACGAGGACATGCGGGCGGTGACCGTCGAGGGTTTCACGCGCCGCTACGGCGTCGATCGTGCGCAGGCCGAGCGGATCGGGGCGCTCGCGGCGCGTTTCTACGACGAGCTCGAGGAAGACGACGAGGAAGCGCGCGAGGAAGGGCGGATGTTCCTCGGCTGGGCGGCCGCATTGCACGAGATCGGCCTGTCGATCTCGCACAGCGCGTATCACAAGCATTCGGCCTATATCGCGAGCAACGCGGACATGCCGGGTTTCTCGCGTACCGACCAGGCCCGGCTCGCCGCGCTCGTGCTCGGCCATGCGGGCAAGCTCGGCAAGCTGTCGCAGGCGCGCGAGGTCGAATGGCCGCTGCTGTTCTGCCTGCGGCTCGCGGCGCTGCTGTGCCGGCGCCGGACCGATGCGGGGCTCCCCGATATTTCCGTTTCGCAGATGAAGAAGGGCGGGTACGAGGTGCGTCTGCCGAGCGCCTGGGTCGAGCAGAACCCGTTGACCGACTACAGCCTCAGCCAGGAGGCGGCGGAGTGGGAGAAGGTCGGTATCCCGTATCGCGTGGTTTATACCGGCGCGTGACGGGCGATAGCGAGCCCGGGAGGTGCTCCGGGCGCCGGGTGGATGGATGTGCGGGTGAGGCGCTCGTCAGGTATCGCCCCGCACGATCGTCAAGGGCCACGCAACGCGGGTGCCGACGGTCGGCTCAATCGGACGAGCAGACGATCGCTGTCAGGAACGGGAACGCCTGCTTGACCGTTGCATCGCTGCCGGCCTTGCGTACGGCTTCCTCGACCGCGCTCTTCGTGCCGCGCACGACGACGCCGTAGGCCCAGTCGCCGATCGGCGTGCCGTCGCCCGGTCGGAAGATCGGATCGTTCGCCTGGTAACCGAGCACGACATAGACGCCGAAGCCGTAGGCCGTCAGCGAGCGGTTCGTGCGGAACGCGTTGACCGAATTCGATTCGACGTGCATCGGCTCGGACTGGATGTCGCCGGCGGCAAGCAGCGGCGCGACGAACTTGTGGCCGGTCGAATGACAGTCGAGCGCGTCGTCGAGCGTTTTCGCCGACGCGGTGCCGGCGGTTGTCGCGAGTACGAGCAGCGACGCGCAGAGAGCGGGCTTGAGAACGTTGTTTTTCATGCGCGGTTGCGGGTTGTTTCACACGTATTATCGCGTGTTCCAGCAAGTTCCGTGCGCGGGCCTCCTGGTGGAGGCGTGGGTGCGTCGACGCGGCGGTTGAGCCGGGCTCGGCCCGCATCGCGGCGAGCCCGGAAAACGGCAGGGCGATTCAAGGGCCGGTAATTCAAGGGCCGGTAAAAAACGCCCGTAAACGGAAAAAGGGGTTACGGTGTTTAACCGTAACCCCTTGATTCCTTGGTACCAGCGGCGATAGCGGAAATAACCTCGTGACCGTCGAGTGCAACGGTTCGGTCGCCACCGAGTTATCCAGTGCTGTCCGTTGCGTGTGCTTCGTCCACGAAGCGACGGAGGCGCGAACCGGCCTGGACTTGTTCCGCGTCGCTGACGCGGCACTTCACGAGTATGCCGTACGCGGCACGGCTGAACGCAAATTCACGACTACGTCCGATGGCATGGTCTCCAGAAGGTTCGTCCTCCGAGACGAACAATAGCTGAATTTTCCGCCCTACGTTATTGCCGACGCCCGAGCACGGCTGCGCGAATTTGTGACCAACGACCTGCTGTCACCAATCATGCCCGAACGCGAGCGCCCGCTTCGCTAAGTAACGGAGCGTCAATTGTCGTCAAGCCAGAAAATATTCCTCAGACTTTAGATTAGAATCGCGCGAGCGACTTGGCTGTCGCAATGGCTGACCGTCTGTGTGTTGCTGCCTGGACGGTCGAACCTGAGAGAAAGAAGGATAACGAAAATGGATATCGGACCGTCCGCACTCGGGGACCAGAAGTTCCGCGACCTCTATGAGGCGATCAGTAGAGGCGTTTTGCAGCAGGGGCGACTGCTGATGCTGGATACGCCGCTTGGCCAGAATGCGTTGGTGCCGTTACGGGCGCGCGGATCGGCCAGAATCGGGCGCGACTATTCGTACACGATCGACGTTGCGTCAACGCGCGGTGATACCGCGCTGCTGTCGCTGATGCACCAGCCCGTTACCTTGCGGATTCAGCAGGTCACGGCTCCCTTTGCTGTTCCTGTCTATCGTCCGGTGCACGGCTTCGTCCATCGGGTCGCCTATTTGGGTGGTAACGGCGGTCTTTCAACGTACCAGATCGAATTTTCGTCGGCGCTGGTCTTCCTTGAGAAAACCCATAACGAAGAGGGCTGGCTCGAGAAAGACGCCCGCGAGATCATTTCCGACGTGCTTGATCGGTATCCGCAGCTACGCGGACAGTACCGTTTCTCGCTGTCGTCTGATCCCGCCAAGCGTTCGTGGTGCAGGCAAAGCGAATCCGATCTTCACTTTGTGAACCGCTTGGCTGAGGCCGAGGGCTGGTATTTCTACTGGGTCCACGAAAGCGTTAGCGAAGGTGACGAGCCCAAGACGACGCTCGTCATCGTTGACCGCCTCTCGACCCTTCCCGATGCCAAGTCAGTTGAGTTCATTCGAGCGAACGACAGCAGCGAATCTGACGGTTTCGCGCATTGGGCTGCGGTGCAGACGATGCAGAGCACGCGCTACATGTCGCGTGCGTTTGATTACAAGCGGCCCGCGTCCAATTTCCAGGTAGAGAGTGGGCTTGCCGCGACGAGCTATGTCACGGAGGACCGCCGCCAGAAGGCCGAGCATAGCGTTCCCGACGCGCCGATGACGGTCTACGAATCGACGGCTTACGGCTACTCTAGCTCAGATACGGGTGAGGTGCGAGCGCGACGGCGAGTGGAGATATGGGATGCACGTGCAAGCCGATATTTCGGCGTAGGCGGTGTGCGGTGGCTGGATGCCGGTTTGCGGTTCGTCTTGAACGGTCATCCCCGCCACGAGGACGGCGATTCGAAGAAGCGAGAGTTTCTGGTGGTCGAGGCACGGTGGTTCATCGAGAACAACGTTCCGATCGGCCCGCAGACGGCCGAGTTTCCGCAAAGTCTGCGCGCAACGCTGGCCGAGCAGCAGGCGATTCACCGTGAGCGATTCAAGACGCTTGGACATGAGGCGGACGGTTCGGCCGGATTTTTCGTGCTCGAAGTCGAGGCACAGCCCGCGACGGTCGAATACCGGAGCCCGCTGGATCACCCGAAGCCGGTCATGTCGATCGAGCACGCGCTCGTTGTGACTCCGGATGGTGTGGAAGCCTGGACGAACGACCGGAACCAGATTAGGGTGCATTTCGCCTGGGATCGCAAGAATCCACCGGACGCCTTCAATTCCTCGCCGTTGCTGTCGTCGCTTCAATCCGATACCGGGAACGGCTATGGGGCGGTTCACGTCCCGAGGGCGCGGGAATGGGTCATCGTCGGGTACTGGAACGGCGACTGTGACAAGCCGTTCGTGTTGGGGCGAATCAATGGCGGGACGACGCCTTCCCAATGGCATTCGAACGCATTATTGTCCGGGTTCAAGTCGGAAGGGTTCGGCAAAACAGGCGCCTTCAACTCGTTTGTCCATGACGATTCCACGAATCAAAGCGGGACGCGGCTGGTCAGCTATACGGGCAAGAGCTATGCGGCACTGACGCAGGGCTATCTGATCAAGCATGAGGGCAACACGCGAGGGCGGTATCTGGGGGCCGGTTTCATCTTGCATGCCGACGAGTTCGGTGCGGTTCGTGCCAGCAAGGGGCTGTCCATCAGTGCTCACTCGAAATCCTACGATGACGAGCAGATGGGCGTGGATGAGGCGCGATCGCAGTTGCAGCAGGCCGGGATGTTGGTCGAGTCGCTATCGAGCGCAAGCACCACCGCTCAGGCGGAATCGTTGCAAACTGGACAGGATGCACTCAAGGCGCTGTCGAAGGACATCCAGCACCCGGTATCAGGCGATACGTCAGGCGGGGTGACGGCGGGCGGCGGTACGGGCAGCGCCAACGGATTTTCGCAGCCGAACATATTGGTATCGACGCCGAAAGACATTGCACTGGTCGCAGACAACTCGACGCATATCGTGGCTGAGAAAGAGGTCAACGTCGTCAGTAGCGAAAACACGTACGTTGCGACGGGCAAGTCGTTTGTCGTGGCGGCCGCGGAAAAGGTGAGCTTCTTCGCGCAGAAACTCGGCGCGTTCTTTGTGACGGCGAAAGGTCCGATCAAGCTGTCGGCCAACACGGATGACGTGAACGTCAATGCGGGTAAAGACGTGACTGTGAAGGCCAAGCGCATTGTGCTCGACGCCGATGAAATCATCATCAAGGCGGGCGGTTCGTACACCCGTTGGGTGGCGGCTGGCATCGAAGATGGCACGCAAGGCCCGCGCACGATCAAATCGGCGTCGCTCAGCCGGCAGGGGCCGAGTTCGATGGCTCAGCATATGAACAGCCTGCCGCAGGCCAAGTTTAACGACCCATATGTGCTGCGCGATCGCATCACGGGCGAGGTGCTAAAAAACCACCCGTACGAACTGATTCGCGGGGACGGCACACGCCTGACCGGGATGACAAACGAGCTGGGGCACGTGGCCGAGCAAAAGAGCGAGGATATCGAGAAGCTGGCGGTGCGCGCATTGCGGCCGAAGCCGAACGGTCCTGCGGCATGAGCCCGATAACCGATGGTCGAATCTGAAGAACGACAATGAGCGAAAACAGAGATCAATCCGGCGGCGGATCGCCGTTCAGTGACGATGCCGAGAACGAAGTTGTCCAGCAGGCTGGTCGCACGGACAAGGACGGGGCGTCAGTCGGGCATTTTACGTTGACGCCGGCGAGTGACACGCGCTCCAAAGAACTGTTGTGCGACGTGCGGCCAATCATTCCGGTGATCTTCCTGCCAGGCGTGATGGGCTCCCCGTTGGTGAATGCCGAAACCGGTGACGAGATATTCTTTGCACCGGAGACGGACGGCCTATTGGGGAAGGCGGGCGCGTTGCCAGCACTGATTGGTATGTGGTTCAAGGGCGCGTCCACGCGGGAAAGGCTGTTCGACCCGACTCTGGCAGCCGTCACCCCGTTCGGGCCTGTCAGTGCTGGCAAGCACGAAAACGATGACGACCCGAGCCAGTACGTGGACGAGAAGGAGGCTGTTCGGAGAGGTTGGGGCTCAGTGTATCGGTCGAGCTATCAGCCGATGTTGGCGTGGCTGCAGGAGCAACTGAACGAGCCCATGCATCTTGGGAAGCATAAAGGGCCCTGGATTCAAGGTGACCCTGACGGCAAGAAATGGGCGCTCAGGCCACTGCTAGACACCGAGCCTTCCGACTATGGAGCGATCGATGCCGGCACGCAAGGCCTTGGGCAGGCGATCACGAAAGATTCTGAAGTGTTCAAGCACTTCATGAAATACCAGTACCGAGTGTACGCAATTGGGTACAACTGGCTGCAATCGAATGAAAAATCGGCACAACAGGTGATTGACGGCACGGATTTCAAGGACAAGAAGACCGGCAAGACGACGCGCCTGATGGGCATCAAGGAGATTATTGAGGAGAACCATAGCGGCAAGGCGATCATTCTCACGCACTCGATGGGCGGGCTAGTCGCACGGATGGCAATCGCGATGCACGGTGGAGCGGACCTGATGCACGGTGTATTCCACAACGTGCTGCCGGCGACCGGCGCACCAATCGCGGCGAAGCGGTTCCGCACCGGAGGTGGCAGCGAGGGTGGGGTGAACGGTTTCATCAATGGTGCCCTGCTCGGGAGCGATGCAGACGAGTTCGTAGCGGTGGCCGCGAATGCGCCGGGACCGCTTGAGTTGTTGCCGATGCCGGATTACCACAACGGCGAACCGTGGTGGATATTTGCACGGCTCAACGGCGAACCGGTGATGAAGTTGCCGAAGGATGGAAATACTTACGATGATGTCTTCACTAACCCAAAGTGGTACGGCTTGGTGCCCGAGCAATCGGCTTCGTTACTCGATCCAGCCGGAATTATGAAAGAACGACTTGATAAAAGCCCTCAAAAGAAGTCGGTGGTTGATAACTTCAAGGATACAATTAAGAGGGTTGTTACAAATCAAAATAAAATAATTAACATCTATCACGACAAAACGTATGTTGCCTACGGGGATGGAGAGCTGAAACCAAGGGGGGCGGCGGCATCGGACGAAAATCACGGAAAGTCCGCGATCGAGAAGGGCGAGAATCTGGCCGATCTGTTGGCATGGGGTACGGTGATTTGGAAGGGAGATGTGCCGGCGGGCGTGACAGAGGAAGAGCTGCGCGCTGCGCGGTTCCTGGGGGAGAAACACGACGATTCCCACACTGGAAAGCTGCGCGTGCACTTAGATTCGCGTAACGTCACGGTCGAGTTCGAGGTGCAAAAGGTAGCGAAGCTGCCGCCGGGCAGCGAAACGCCCGATCCGGAGAAGAATGGCATCGTGCCGGGTGACGGAACGGTGCCGGTCTGGTCCGCCGAAGCCCCCGCGCGCGGCGCGGAGGGGCGCGCAGCCGACGGCGTACAAATGGTGTTTGACCAGGGAGGCTATGTGCATCAGGAAAGCTATAACCATCCGTGGACGCGCTGGGCGCTCCTCTACAGCGTCGTGCAAATCGCGCAGGATGCCCCGGAGCCGAAATGCTGACACGAATTGGCCGATTTCTATTTTTAGTGACAGGCATATGCGCCTGTTCGATAACGTTTTCCGGTGAACCGATCATGACGAATCCCTTGTTGTCCAAGCCACGGCCGTGGTGCATCGGCCGCTTCGTTTTTGAACGCCCAGTAGCAAGCGAAATCACCAATCAACGCTATGAGTTTCAGGGAGAAAAACTGGAGACGCGGTACAACGTATCGTCTGCAATGTATCAGGGAAAAGTTGCCGCCCGGGAAAAAGAGTTGCGTACAAAAAAACGCATTAATCCTGGGCGCAGAAACGAAGAAACAAATCATGTATGGCTAGAGAAGGCATTTTCTCCTACAAAGGATTCCAGGGTGTTCGTATTCCAGGATGCGGTTTCGGCTAACGGACTGCCTTTCGATACGGAGGGATATATTTACGAAAACAATACCTTGTTTCATACAACTAGCAGCGTCGGATCGGCTGCAATTGGTGATGTCGAGAATATTTATAATGGAATCTATCGTCGGATAAAGGCGCGCGATAACTGGTCGGTCCCAACCGAATCGGGGTTCTGTTTCGACGGTGGGATTGCCACAGGTTCGTCGACTTCTACCGAGGAGGTCAGCCAGTCACTGGCGCTGATGCCGGGTCGACCGGCGCTACTCGTCATCCAGATGCGTGATTCGGTGAACGCGGACCAGAAATCGCCATTAACCAAGACCCTTCCCGAACTGCGCGCGAAGATGGATCAGGTTTCGAGCGGCAGCTACCGTATCCTGCGGCAGGGCAAGCGCACGGTGGCCGGGATGGGCGCAGAGGAAGTGCTGTTCGCACTGAAGGAAGGCGAGATCACGTCCTATCGCTTTTACCTGCTCGCACCGGGCGATCCGAGCACGTTGGCGAAACCACATACCGCTATTCAGTTGCTGCTAGGGGCGAGCAGTCCCGATTTGAAGCCTGAGGAGGCAACGTCACCGGTCGATGAGGCCGGTGCACTGCAAACGTGGGACACGCTGTTGAACAGCCTGCGACTGCGGCCGGGCGCAGTCTGAACGGAGGCGACATGCGACGCTACGACATCGTGAAGGGTGACACGACGACAGTCGGAGGCATCGTGCAGGGTGGTGACGGACAAGACCTTCTGCACGACCGCGAACAAGCGTATGAACACGATCCGGTGTGGTGCCCAGTGTGCAAGACACTCGGCGTGATTGAGTGCGCCGGCCCACGTCATTCAAGCACCGGGCCGGATGGTCGACAGGCGGCGCTGAGTGATGACCTCTGTCGGTGCGCATGTCCGGCGCCGCCGAAGCTGGTGGCGTCGCAGTCGGTATCGTATGTCGATGTCTGAACGGCACTTGATTCGAACGGAATATTGAACGGATCAAGCAGCAATCGGTTTGGCGTCGATCATGTCATTGGGCGGATAATTTGTTATCGCCTCCCCAGTCAGCGCGGCCGACGAATTCGGGCGGCTGAGTGGGGAAGGTTGCCATCTCACGGCTCCTAACAGAAGTCCCTTCCAGATGGTAGCAATAGCTCAGCAACGCGCCAAAGAAAAAGGGGTTAGCATCAGCTAACCCCTTGATTCCTTGGTCGGAGCGATAGGATTCGAACCTACGACCCTCTGATCCCAAATCAGATGCGCTACCAGGCTGCGCTACGCTCCGACGAGCCAAAGATAATAACGTCGAATGACCGCATCGGTCAATCACGATATGCGGGTAAATGCCGCGGCGGCGAGCGGTCCGCGATTTGCGACAATTCACAGGATGATCGGCCGCCCCCCACGCATGCGCGCGCGGGCGCTCGCCGAAGCAAGGAGAACATCATGATGAACCTGATCCTGTGGCGCCACGCCGAAGCCGAAGACTACGCGACGAGCGATCTCGCGCGCCAATTGACCGTGCGCGGCCGCAAGGATGCGCAGGCGATGGCCAAATGGCTGCGCGGCCGGCTCGAGACGAATACCGTGATTCTCGCGAGCCCGGCGGCGCGCACCGTGCAGACCGTCGAGGCGCTGACCGACCAGTACCGGACCGTCGACGCCCTCGCGCCGGGCGGCAGTGTCGACGACGTGCTGGCGGCGGCCGGTTGGCCGGACGGTATCGCACCGACGGTCGTGATCGTCGGTCATCAGCCGACGCTCGGCAGCGTCGCCGCGCAGCTGGTCGTCGGCAGCGACGACAGCTGGAGCATCAAGAAGGGCGGAATCGTGTGGCTGGCGAGCCGCACGCGCGACGGCAGCCGGCAGGCCGTATTGCGGGCGGTTTTGACGCCGGAACTGGTGTAAAGCCCGCCTGAATTGGTTTGAAGGGATTGATCGTACGGTTTCGCAAGCTTTCTGCTAAAGTCAATTCGGCGACACGTCATTGAAAGGACACGGTCGTGCCACATAACGGTCACGGCCGGTTACTACATTGGCGGGCATGTCGTCCTATTCCTTACGACCAGGAAAGCCTAATGCGAGAACTGCCGACGCCTACGCTCCCTTTTGCCTCGCTGCCCCTCGACACGTCGCGACGCCACCTGCCGCGCGCCAGTGAAACCGTCACATCGGAGTATCGCCTGCGCGCCGCATGGGCGCGTACGGAAGACGAATTGCGCGAAGCCCAGCGCCTGCGCTACAGCGTGTTCGCCGAAGAGATGGGCGCGCAGGTCAGCGGCCCGTCCGGTCTCGATGTCGATCCGTTCGACGTGTATTGCGACCACCTGCTGGTCCGCGATCTCGACACGCTGAAAGTCGTCGGTACGTACCGCGTGCTGCCGCCGCACCAGGCGGCGCGTGTCGGCCGCCTGTACGCCGAAGGCGAATTCGACCTGTCGCGCCTCACGCACCTGCGCGGCAAGATGGTCGAGGTCGGCCGCTCGTGCGTGCACAGCGACTACCGCAGCGGCGCCGTCATCATGGCGCTGTGGGGCGGCCTGGGCGCGTACATGATGCAGAACGGCTACGAGACGATGCTCGGCTGCGCGAGCGTGTCGATGGCCGACGGCGGCCACTACGCGGCGAACCTGTACCAGTCGCTGTCGGCGGGCTCGCTGACGGCGCCCGAGTATCGCGCATTCCCGCACACGGCCCTGCCGGTCGATGAACTGCAGACGGGCACCGTCGTCGCACCGCCGCCGCTGATCAAGGGTTACCTGCGTCTCGGCGCGAAGATTTGCGGCGCCCCGGCCTGGGATCCCGATTTCAACTGCGCGGATTTCCTGACGCTGTTCCGTCTGTCGGACATCAACGCGCGCTACGCCCGCCACTTCCTAGGCTGAGCATCCGCATCGCGCCGCATCTCTCGAGGCACGGTGCACACAAGCGAACGCCGTCGCACGGTAGCTGCCGTGCGACGGCGTTCGTGTATCCGGTCCGTGGCTGCGTATCGGGCCCCGATAATTTCAGCGATACGCAACGACCACCGTGCCGCAGGGCGGCACGTCTGGGACGGCCCGTGGGAGGGCCGGACGACAGCGGCGCGCTCAGTGCTTGCGCCGCCAGTCGAGCAGGTGGTGTTCCGCCATCCAGTGGTGGATCATCCCTTCGCCTTCGTGGCTGCGCTTGTATTCGCGCGACTCGAAGTACGACAGTGCGACCAGCACCATCAGACCGATGAACAGGCCGATCAGGCCCGCAATTTCCTCAGACGACATGGCAGCCTCCTTTCAACGGCACAGCGCCATGCGTACATAGTAGGACATGCGCGGCGCAACCCCGAAACCGGATTTCCGCTAGACTCGGCGCGGTCCCGGCGTGCGATGGGCGCGCCGTTTTCCGGAGCCCTACCTGATGACCCGTTTCGTGCTGGCCGTGCTGGCCGCATCCCTTCTTGCCGCCTGCAGCAGCGATCCTCGTCAGGCCCGCCGCGGTCACCCGCCGGAAGATCCGGCCGACTATCACGGCGTGCCGACCGACATGACGCCGCCGTCGATGCTCGACGCGCCGCCGCCGAAACCCGTGCAGCAGCAGTAACGGTCGGCCGGGCCCGTAGTCACGCGCGGGCCGCGGGCGCGGCCTGCGGTTCGGCGCCAACGCGCCGCAACAGCGCCGGCAGGTAACGCGCGAGCGTCGCGCCGCGTGCCGCCATGAACAGCAGCAGCGCGAACCAGAGGCCGTGATTGCCGAACGTGCCGACGGCGGCGAGCGTGGCCGCGACGAAGATCGACAACGACACGACCATCGCGCGCATCAGCGATTGCGTCTGCGTAGCGCCGATGAACACGCCGTCGAGCAGGAAACCCCAGACCGACACGATCGGCGAGATCGCGGCCCACGGCAGGTAGCGCAGCGCGACGGCGCGGATCTCGGCCTGGTCGGTCAGGCGCGCAACGATCCAGCCGCCCGCCGCCCAGTAAACGAGCGCGAACAGCAGCGCGCCGAGTGCCGACCAGAACAGCGTGACGCGCACGGCTTGCCGGAAGGCGCGGCGATCGCGCGCACCGGCCGCCGCGCCGACGAGCGCCTCGGCCGCATGCGCGAAGCCATCGAGGCCATACGCCATGAAGGTCTGGAAATTCAGCAGTAGCGCATTCGCGGCGAGCGTCGCGTCGCCTTGTTCCGCGCCGAGATGCGCGAACCAGCCGAACGCGCCGAGCAGGCACAGCGTGCGCAGGAAGATGTCGCGATTGAGCGCGATCAGTCGCTTGAGCGCGACGCGGTCGGCAAGCGCGCGTACCGCGAGCGGTGCAAGGCCGCGCGGCCGCAGCCGCCACAGCATCCACGCACCGAGCGCGAAACCGCACGCGTCCGCGGTGGCGGTGGCGGCGCCGATGCCGGCGATGCCCCAGCCGAAGCCGTACACGTAAAGCAGCACGGCGCCGATGTTCACCGCGTTGATGAACACCTGCGCGACGAGTGCGAGCCGGACGCGCTGCACGCCCAGCAGGTAGCCGAGCACGACGTAGTTCGCGAGCGCGAACGGTGCGCTCCAGATCCGTGCATGGCTGTATGCGAGCGCCGTCGCGCGGACGGCATCGCTGCCGCCGAGCGCGGACAGCGCGAACGACAGCAGCGGCACCTGCAGCGCCAGCACCGCGGCGCCGAGCGCGAACGCGACGATCAGCGCGCGCAGCAGGTTCAGGCGGATTCCGGCGGCGTCGCCGGCGCCATGCGCCTGCGCGACGAGGCCGGTCGTTCCCATCCGCAGGAAGCCGAAGCCCCAGAACACGAAATTGAAGAACAGCCCGCCGAGCGCGACACCGCCGAGATATTGCGTCCCGTCGAGGTGGCCGGCGACGGCCGTGTCGACGGCACCGAGGATCGGCTGGGTCAGGTTCGCAAGGACGATCGGGAATGCGAGCGCGAGGACGCGCCGATGCGTGACGGCGGCCGACACGCTGCCGGCCCCGAGCGGTAAGGCGGATTCGGACATGACGGATGCGTCAGGCGCGTTCCTGCACGCAGACCCACGGCGAGACGACGACCGCCCACAGCTCCGGATTGCGCGCCGCGTAGTCGGCGGCGGTTTCGGCCGGCATGCGCGCGACGAGGCCGGACGACAGCCAGCGCGTGACCTGTTCGGCATCGTCGCTGGCAACCGCTTCCGCGACGCTGACGAGATCGAGGTCGCGCGCGATCGACAGCAGCTTGCCCTGCGCGAAGAAGCGTTCGAGATCGCACCAGTCGATCTTGGCGGTTTCGCCGAGGAGTTTGGCGTAGAGCGGGCTGTGCGACGCGCCCGCGGCGTGTTGATCAGAGGACATCGGTTTCTTGGAAAGACTGCGTGGCGCCACTATAAACCATCCGGCCGGGCGGGCCGAGCGGCAGCGGGGCGCTCACGCGTCGCGCAGCGCGCGCCGGACGATCTTGCCGGTCGCGGTCATCGGCAGGCTGTCGACGAACGCGATCGCGCGCGGGTACTCGTGGGCGGCGAGCCGCGTGCGCACATGTGCCTGCAGCGCGCTGACGAGCGCGGCGTCGCCGACGTGGCCGGGGTTCAGCACGACGAACGCCTTGACGATCTCGGTGCGCGTCGCGTCGGGCACGCCGACGACGGCCGCCATCCGCACCGCCGGATGCGTGAGCAGGCAGTCCTCGATCGGGCCGGGGCCGATCCGGTAGCCGGCGCTCGTGATCACGTCGTCGTCGCGGCCGACGAAGCGCACGAAGCCGTCGGCGTCGATCGTGCCCGTATCGCCGGTGAGCAGGTAGTCGCCCGCGAACTTGTCGCGCGTTGCATCAGGGTTGCGCCAGTATTCGAGAAACATCACCGGGTCGGGGCGGCGCACCGCGATGCGGCCTTCGGCGCCGGGCGGCAGCGGCGTGCCGTGTGCATCGACGATCGCGACCGCATGACCGGGCACCGCCTTGCCGATCGCGCCGGGCCGCGCATCGAATAGCGCCGCGCACGACGACAGCACCATGTTGCATTCGGTTTGCCCGTAGAACTCGTTGATCGTTACGCCGAGCGCATCGCGGCCCCATGCCGTCAGTTCGGTGCCGAGCGATTCGCCGCCGCTCGCGACCGATTTCAGCGCCAGCGTGTAGCGTTCGCGCGGCGTCACGACGGCGCGCATCAGCTTTAGCGCGGTGGGCGGCAGAAATGCGTGGGTGACGCCGTGCCGCGCCATCAGCGCGAACGCCGCGTCGCCGTCGAATTTCTCGAAGCGGTGCGCGAGCACCGGCACGCCGTGATGCCATGACGGCAGCAGCACGTCGAGCAAGCCGCCGATCCATGCCCAGTCGGCGGGCGTCCAGAACAGGCGCGCGTCGCGCGGGAAGCGCTGCTGCGACATCTCGACGCCCGGCAGGTGGCCGAGCAGCACGCGATGCGCGTGCAGTGCGCCCTTCGGTTTGCCTGTCGTGCCGGACGTGTAGATGATCAGCGCCGGATTGTCGGCGGCCGTATCCACCGGCACGAAATCCGGCGCCTCGGCGGCGAGCGCCGCGTCGTAGCGCAGCACGCCGGGCACGTCGGGCGCATCGTCGCCGATGCAGTAGACGGTATGCAGCGCCGGCAGTTGCGCGCGCAGCGGCGCGATCTTCGCGTAACCGGCCGCGTCGGTGACGAGCGCGGCCGCCTCGCTGTTCGCGAGCCGGTACTCGAGCGCATCGACGCCGAACAGCGTGAAGAGCGGTACCGCGATCGCGCCGAACTTGTACGCGGCCAGGTGTGCGATGGCCGTTTCGGGGCCTTGCGCGAGAAAGATGCCGATCCGGTCGCCGCGCCGCAGGCCGGCACGCGCGAAGCTGTTCGCGAGCCGGTTAGAAGCATGCTTCAGGTCGTCGAACGTGAGGCGGGAAACGTCGCCTTGCGCCGTTTCGTGGATCAGCGCGACGCGTCCGCTGCCGTCGGCCCATTTGTCGCACACGTCCACGCCGATGTTGTAGCGCGCCGGAATGTCCCAGCGGAAGCGGGAGAGGAGGTGATCGTAGCGGTCGGCGGCGGGCAGCATCGCGTGGTCTCCTGGTGTCGAGCGTGGCGTCGGGTGAACGGCTTACATCAGGATTTCACGCAGACGAATCCACAATGGTGTTTGCTGATAGGGAATGTTCGGACTCGTCCAATAGGCGAGGCTCAGTGCACGATTCCACAATGACGCATAAGATCAAGACAAAACAGTGGTGTGACCATGGATTTGCTTCTGATAGCTGCGGGGTTCAGCCTGATCGGAATCGGGGTGCTGGTGGCGTTTGCTCGTCACGTCGATCCGTTGTCCGGCCGTTTCACCGGACGTCTGCGCAAGCGCTGACTTGATGTGTTCCGTTTTCGCCGCGACGGCACGCGATGCGCGCCGGCATCGCGTGTCGTCTGTCGTGCGCTCAGCGCGCCGGCAGGTAGCGTGACGGATCGATCGAGCGGCCGCCATAGCGCAGCTCGAAATGCAGCGCGACACGATCGCTGTCGCTGTTGCCCATCTCCGCGATCGATTGCCCTTGCGTGACCGACTGGCCTTCCTTCACCAGCAGCGCGCGATTGTGCGCGTAGGCCGTCAGGTAATCGGCGTTGTGCTTCAGGATGATCAGGTTGCCGTAGCCGCGCAGCCCGTTACCGGCATAGACCACGACACCCGGCGCGGCCGCGACCACCGGCGTGCCCGGCGAATTCGCGATGTCGATGCCCTTCGATTTCGAGCCGTCGAACGTGCGCACCACGTTGCCGGCCGCCGGCCAGATCAGCGCAATGCTCGTGGCCGGCTTCACGGCCGATTCGACCGGGGCGGAAGGCGCCGGGCGTGCACGGCCGGCGCTGCCGGTGCCGGTGGTCGACGGCGTCGATGCGGTGGTCGTGCCGGGCGGCGGCGCGACGCGCAGCACCTGGCCGACTTCGATCGCATCGGGGTTCGTCATCTGGTTCCAGCGCACGATGCTCTGTACCGACGTGCGGTTGTCGCGCGCGATCTTGTAGAGCGTGTCGCCACGCTCGACGCGATAGAACCCGGGGCCGACGGGCGCGGAGCCGCACGCGACGAGCAGCGCGGCGCAGGCGGCTGCGAAGAGTCGCTTCGTTGTTGTTCCGAACATTGAACCTCGCAAGACCCTGCCGCGCGTGACGCGGCAGGCAACACAAAACGTCCGATTTTAACGGGTTCGACCCGCGCACCGCAGTTTCGGGCGCTGGCGCGGCTGTCGCGCCCCGCGTCGGTGCGTGTCGAATCAGCCGGCGAGCGGGATCACGCGGATTCGCAGCGTGGCCGTTTCGGTCGCGCCCGGCGCGAGCATGCGCAGCCCGAGGCCGTTGTGGATCGCATCGGGCAGGCCGAGCCACGGCTCGACGCAATAGAAGTCCGAATCCGGTTTTTCGGTCCAGGTGGTGACCGCGTACCACGGGATCGAGCCCGGCACGTCCAGCGCGATCTCGATCGTGCGCCGACGGCCCGGCATCACGATGCGCACTGGCGTGGACGGCGTACCGTCGAGGCAGTGGAAGCGGTCGAGGATGTCCGGATCGTCGAGGCGGTAGCGGGCTTCACCCGGTTCGGGCGGGCTGATCGAGCCGTCCGCGCGCTGGTGGCAACGGCGAGTCGGCGGTAACTCGAGGAGGGTGTCGGCCCGCTCGCCGTGCGGCAGCGCGAAGTAGAAGTGGTGGCCGGCGTAGTAGGGCAGCGGCGTGTCGCCGCGATTGGTCGTCGTCAGCGCGACGTCGAGCGTATGCGCGTCGGCCAGCCGGTACGTGGTTTCGAACCGGAAATCGAACGGGTAGCTCGCGCGCAGCGCGTCGTTCGCGTCGAGCGTCATCGACAGCGCGGCGCCGTCGGCCGACGGGTGCGCGTCGAACGGCAGATCGCGCGCGAAGCCGTGCATCGGCAAGTCGCGGACCACGCCGGCGGCGTCGCGCCAGCGGCCGATCTCGCCGTCGACGCGGTGGCGGCCGAGGAACGGGAACAGCAGCGGATTGCCGCCGCGCACGCGGGCGAGGTTGCTCCAGTCGGCGGTTTCCGGCCAGAAGATCACCGGTTCGCCATCGACGTGCCAGGACAGCAGGCGGCCGCCGAATTGCGGGGCGACCCGGACGAGCGACGGGCCGGCATGAAGTTCGTGAATGTCGTGTTGCTGGAAGATCGGCATGGCGAATCGGGTTGGGCGAGTGACGGGAGCAACGGGCGTTCCATTATCGGGCCGTGGCCGCTCGGGGAAAACCCTTCTCGGGAAATTGCGAGTTTTTAACACTGTCAATGGTCGGGATAATGCCTCTAAACCGGTGATGTTGCCGGGTCATGACACTTCGTGGAGGGGGCCATGGATCTGGCAATGGCAATGGGAATCGCACTGTTCGGCATGTTTACCGGCAGCACGGTATTATTTTTCTATCAGCTCGGCCGCTGACGGCAATTTCTGCCGAAGTCGACAGGCCCGCCATGCAAATGGCGGGCTTTTTGCTTTCTGGGCGCTTACAAATTGCAAGCGTTTGTGTGCGGCGCCGCAATATCCTGCCAAATGCCTTGGCGCAGTAATCCGGGCTCGGCATAATCGGGGCGCGTTTTCCAGGACGCGCATCGCGTCGTCCGCCTTCCTTCCCGCTTAATCTTCACTAAAAGGACCGACGCGTGAGCCTCTGGTTTCTGGTATTCCTGAGCGTCCTGCAGGGCGTCACCGAACTCTTCCCCGTCAGCAGCCTTGGCCATACGCTGCTCGTGCCGGCGCTGTTCGGCATGCACATCGACAAGCACGCGCCGCAACTGCTGCCGTTCCTCGTCGCACTCCACCTCGGCACCGCGCTGGCGCTGCTGTGGTACTTCCGCGCGCGCTGGATCGCGCTGATCGGCGGTTTCTTCGCGCAGCTCGGCGGTCGCAAGAACGACGACGGCCACCTGATGTGGGCGCTGATCATCGGCACGATCCCGACCGGCATCGTCGGGCTGCTGCTGGAAAAGCGCATCGAGCGCGTGTTTCACGATCTGCGGATCGTCGCGATCGCGCTGATCGTCAACGGCGTGTTGCTGTGGCTGGGTGATCGCATCCAGCGCAGCCGCGCGCATCAGGCGCCCGAGAAGATGACGTTCAAGCAGGCGTTCTTCGTGGGCCTCGCGCAGATCGGCGCGCTGATTCCGGGCTTCTCGCGCAGCGGGCTGACGATGATTGCCGGCAATGTGGCCGGGCTGACGGCGGAGAAGGCGGCGGAATTCTCGTTTCTGCTCGGCACGCCGATCATCTTTGCCGCGGGCGTGCTCGAACTGCCGAAGCTGTTCCATGCGCGCGACCAGCTCGCCGATGCGCTGCTCGGCGGCGTGCTGACGGCGATTGCCGCGTACCTGAGCGTGCGGTTCCTGATGCGCTATTTCGAAGGGCGCGGCCGGCTCGCGTCGTTCGGCGTGTATTGCGTGATCGCCGGCGTGTTCTGTCTCGGCTGGTTCATGCTGCATCCGCAGCCGGTTTGATGCGGCGGCGCCGGTCTCGCGTGATCTGGCGCGATGATCGGGTATAATTTCGGGCTCGGCTTCGTGTCGGGCCCGTTTTGTTTCGGGGCTTTGCGTTGTTGCGGAGTGGTGGGCGGTGTGGCCGCCGCTTCGGACTCAAAACCCCGATGCCGAATGCGGTCCGTGTCAGGCCGTGTCTTTTCTCCCCGACCGCCCTTAGCTCAGTTGGATAGAGCAACGGCCTTCTAAGCCGTAGGTCACACGTTCGAATCGTGTAGGGCGGGCCAATACAATCAGTGCGTTCGCTGATATTTTCAACTTGCCCTTCCTTTATCGCCTTGCTTGTGCAGGCAGTCTGTCGTTTTTGTAGGGCAACCCGGAACATAACCAATCCATGTGAAAGCGGCGATACGCGCAGCTTGTCCAATTGGCACGGCAAGCGGACGGGGCGTTGTTTGTCCGGGCAGTATGTCGGCGCATGACGCATGCTGTTAATTCGCTTGGCAGTCCTTTATTTATATCTGGCCGAACCGGATTGCGGCATTCAATTCGAGACGCCAGAGCGTGTTCATCAATCGGCACGGATAGGGCGCGGCGAACGGGGTCGTCGAGAACGTCAACATGGCAGTGGACGCAGCCGAGATCCACGTGCTGCTCGCGCCGTCCGGATGCGGTAAGACCACGACGCTCCGGATGATCAACCGCCTCGTGCGTCCCGCGTCCGGCAGGATTTATCTCGAAGGACGCGACACCGGGTTCGAAGTCGTCGCGTGCGAACCTGACATTCGTGCCGCCCGCCGACGGCTCGTGGCGGACGTCGGGCGTCGACGCGGCGATCGCGACGGTGCGACCAAGTCGCCGATCGGCAAGATCGGCAAGGCGCGGCCCGGCAACGCGACGAGCGGCGCATCGGCAATCAAGAAATTGAACAAACGCGTAAATTGTGCGCGGTTCGGAAAATCATGCCGCTCGAAGCCGTAAGCTTATCAAGCCGGATAGCGATTACATAATGTGCGGCCGCGGCAATTCCCTGATTGCCGGCATCTAAATTCACTTGTGAACAGGCATTTCCATAAATACATTTCGACGCTAAATTATTTGAAAACGCCGACAAAATTGTCTATACCCTAGACGAATCAGCTTGATCCGCATCGTGCCGATGCGGCCAGGCAACAAGCGGGCGCTGGCAGTGGGTTCCATTGCCGACGACCGTACGTTGCAGCGATCGAATGGATTCCGGGGGATGCGAACGGCCCGTTGCCAGGGCTGCCGCATGAGTCACGAATGGGCCAAACGCAGTGCGCGCCACCGAAGCAACGCCGCGTCTTTACATTCAACGGTCGATCAGCGACCCCGTCCTACGGAGGTTGTCATGCTGCACTACGTCAAATCCCTGCTGCGCGATGAACGCGGCGTCAGCTCGCTCGAATACGCGGTTCTGGCTGGCATCATCGTGGTAGCACTTGCAGTGGTGGGCACCTACCTCAGCGGAACGACGGGCCTGCAGAGCATCTTCACGTCGCTGATCAACAAGGTCGCCTCGCTGATCTGACCTCCCTGAACCCGCGCGCCGCCGACGAACACACGGATCCGCAGCGGTACGACGTATCCAGCCGGGGCGCGCCGACGGACGGCTCTTCGATGCTCCCTCTCGTACAGTCGGCGGCGACGCTCGTGCTGATGTCGCTCGTGCTACAGGACATGCGCACACGGCGCCTGTCGAACCGCACGGTGCTCGCGTTCGCGATGCTGTATTTCGTCGCGGCCGCGCTTGCGCGCGAAGGGTTCGTGCAGCTCGCCGCTCACGCGGCGACCGCCGCGGCGATGCTGCTGCTGTTCGCCGGACTGCATCGCGCCGGCTGGATCGGCGGCGGCGACGTGAAGCTGGCGGCGGCCGTTTTCCTGTGGGCCGGCCCGGCGCTCGCGTTCCCGGTGTTGACGCTCGTCGGCGCGAGTGGCGGCGCATGCGGTCTCGCCGTGCTCGCGAGCGTTGCCTGGCAGCGCCGCCGCATCGCGCCGGCGCGTGCGCTCGAGACGCGCGGCGTGCCGTACGGCATCGCGCTCGCGCTCGGCGGCATGCTGGCCGTCTGGGCGCCGTTTCCCGACGCGGTTTCGCTCACCTAGCGGGGACGCACGCCGCCATGCCCAAACCTCTGAGAATGGCCGTGCTGATCATCGCTGCCGCCGTCGGTGCGTTCATCCTGCGCCAGCTCTATGTCGCCGCGTCGACGCCGGCGGCGCCCGGCGGGGCGAGCGACGTCAACGTGCGCGTCGCGGCGGCCGACCTGCCCGCGGGGCTGCTGCTGCGCGACAACGATCTCGCGTGGAAGCGCATGCCGCGCGCGCAGGTGCCGGCCGGTGCATTCGTCGAGTCTCCGCCCGGCGCGGACCTCAAGGGCGCGCTGCTGCGCAATCGCGTCGACGCCGGTGCGCCGATTCGCGCGGACAACGTGATTCCGGCCGGCGCACCGGACTTTCTCGCGGCCGCGCTGCAACCGGGCATGCGCGCGATCTCGGTACCGGTCGACGACGTGTCGGGCAACGCGGGGCTGATCCAGCCGGGCGATTTCGTCGACGTCGTGCTCACGCAGCAGATCGGCGGTTCCGCGACGACACCCGGTACCTTCGAAGCAGAGACGGTCGTGCGCCGCGCGCGCGTGCTCGCGGTCGGCTCGGAATTCCAGCGTGCGAAGACACCTGCGAGCGCGCCCGACGCGCCGGCGCGCGCGCGCACGGTCACGCTCGAGGTCGCGCCGCGCACCGCGCAGGTCGTGCTGGTCGCGACGCGCCTCGGTTCGCTGTCGCTCGCGCTGCACAGCTTCGCAACGCGCGACCGCCGCGATGCCGTGGGCGGCGACGAACAGGAGCCCGATACGCCGCCGGTGTGGGCCGGCGACGTATCGCGCGCGTTTCGCGACGCGACGCGCTCGCCGTCCGCGAAGTCCGACACGGGCGCGCGCCCCGCGCCGCAGGGCAGCACGGTCGTGATCTACCGCGGCTCGTCGGTGGACGACGGCTCGCGGGGCAGCGGCGGCGGTGGCGTCGGCACGCCGGGCATCCCGCCGCTGCCATCGGGCTGGCCGGGCACGCCGGCTGTTCCGGTTGCGCCCGCGGTCGGCAATGCCGTCGCCGACACGACGGTGCAAGTGCCGCGGGCGGCGGTGGTGCAGTGACGTGATGACGAGGCGTCGATTCGGAACCGGCCGCCCGGCGGCCGGTATTTGACGGGAACACGCATGGTGCGCATCGTTCGTTGGATCGCTTTCTGGTGCCTGGCCGCGCTCGTCGCGCCGGGCGTCGCGTTCGCGCAGCGCGCGCAGGCGGCCGACGCCGGCGCGGTGTTGTCGATCGCGACCGGCAAGGGCGAGATGCTGTCGCTGCCGGAGCCCGCGACCGCGATGTTCGTCGCCGATCCGAGCATCGCGGACATCCAGGTGCCGTCGTCGCGCACCGTGTTCGTGTTCGGCAAGAAGGCCGGCACCACCACGTTGATCGCGCTCGGCGCGAACCATCGACCGATCCTGCGCCGGACGGTGATCGTGCAGGTCGATACCGCCTCGCTGCAGACGGTGCTCGACAGCCGCTTCCCGCAATTGAAGCTGGCGGTGTCCGGCGCACCGGGCTCGCTGATGGTGTCGGGCAAGGTGCCGAGCGCGGCCGACGCGGACGCCGTGATGCAGTCGCTCGCGCCTTATGTGAACGACAAGGAAAAGATCGTCAACCGGCTCACGCTGTCGCGTCCGATCCAGGTGAACCTGCGCGTGCGCGTGACGGAAGTGAGCCGCAACATCACGCAGCAGCTCGGCATCAACTGGAGTTCGCTCGGCGCGGCAGGCAACTTCATCGGCGGGTTGTTCAACGGGCGCACGTTGTTCGATCCGACGAACAAGCTGTTCAACCTGGCGCCGACCGGCGCGTATTCGGTGCTGGGCGGCTTCCATGCGGGGCGCTGGTCGATCGACGTCGTGCTCGACGCGCTCGATCAGGAAGGGCTGATCACGATGCTCGCGGAGCCGAACTTGACCGCGATGTCCGGGCAGACCGCGAGCTTCCTCGCGGGCGGCGAGATCCCGATTCCGGTCGCTCAGGCCGGCAACACGACCGGCGCGATCACGGTCGAGTTCAAGCCGTTCGGCGTGTCGCTCGATTTCACGCCGACCGTGCTCGCCGACAACCGGATCAGCCTGAAGGTGCGCCCCGAGGTGAGCGAGGTCGACCCGAACAACAGCGTGACGACCGGCGGCGTCACGGTGCCGGGGCTCAGCGTGCGGCGCGTCGAGACGACGGTCGAGCTGTCGAGCGGGCAGAGCTTCGCAATCGGTGGGCTGCTGCAGAGCCAGACGGCCAACACCGTGTCGCAGATCCCGGGGCTCGCCCGGCTGCCGATCATCGGCCGGCTGTTTTCGTCGAAGAACTTCCAGGACAACAAGACCGAGGTCGTCGTGATCGTGACGCCGTACATCGTGCAGCCGACCGGGCCCGGCCAGCTCGAGCAGGCGCTCGATACCGTCGCGCGGCCGAGCAGCGATCTCGAGTTCGCGATCCAGCGCAATCTCGGGCTCGACCTGCTGACCGGCGACACGCCGCGTCTCGTCGGCGCCGCGGGCTTCGTGTACTGACCGGAGGAGCGCGCATGCGAGTTCGAGCCCTGTTCACCGCACCGTTGACGCTGGCGCTCGCGGCCTGCCTGTCGACGCCGCCGCCGATCAACCTGCCCGATGCCCGCGCGATCGGCTTCGACGGCGTCCGTGCGGTGCCGCCCGACTGCGCGAAGCTGATGCAGCCGTCGCATCTCGTCGACGCAGGGTTCGGGCGGCCCGGCGTGCCGTTCGGCTGCGCGACGTACACGAATCTCGCGACGATGCTCGCGCGGCCGGAAGACCTCGTCGCGCCCGTGCCGTACGGCGGTGCCGATGCGCAAGTCGCGGCCGACGCGGTGCGCCGCTACGTCGAGGATCGCGTGAAGCAGCCCGCGCCGGGCAAGACGCTGACGACGACCGGCTCGCCCGGCCATTGACCCCTTCCCGATGCGATCGCGATGCCGCTCATGAACGTCTTCGACCGCCAGAACGCCAAGCTCGCCGCCTCCGCCGGAGCGGCGGATCTCATCGCGGTCGTGTCCGATGCCGGCAGCGAGGATGTGATCCGCCGTGTCGCGCAGGATCTGTCGATCACGCGCGCCCATGTGCAGCCGGGCGAATGCGACGACGCGATCCGGTTGCTGCAGCAGCACGAGCGCTCGCCACGCCAGCTGATCGTCGACGTGTCGGATTCGGTGCTGCCGGTGTCGGACCTGATGCGGCTCGCGGACGTGTGCGATCCGTCGGTGCGGGTCATCGCGGTCGGCACGCAGAACGATGTCGGGCTGTTCCGCAACCTGCTGGGCATCGGCGTGCAGGACTACATCGTGAAGCCGCTGACCGTCGAGCTGATGCGGCGCGCGCTGACGGCGACGGAATCGGTCGTGCAGGTGCGCACCGGCAAGATCGTCAGCTTCGTCGGCGCGCGCGGCGGCGTCGGTGCGACGACGATCGCGGTGAGTCTGGCGCGCTGCCTGGCGGGCGAGAAGCGCCGCCGCGTGGCGTATATCGACCTCAATCTGCATGGCGGCGGTGCGAATTCGATACTCGGGCTGTCGAGCAACAACGGGCTGATCGAACTGCTGAACATGGAACAGCGTCCGGACGACGCGTTGTTCGACCGCATGTTCGTCACGAAAGGCGATCGCCTGCACGTGCTCTCGGCCGAGCTCGCGTACGGCGAGGACGCGCTGCTGCGCGACGACGCGATCGCGCAGCTCGTCGACATGCTGAAGGACCGCTTCCATTACGTGCTGTTCGACGTCGGCTACCGTGCCGGCAAGCTGTTCGAGGATGCGCTGACGGCCTCCGATCTCGTCTACATCGTCGCGGACCGGTCGGTGCACGCCGCGTACGAGGCCGCGCGGCTTGCGCGCTTCGTGAAGGAAATACCGGGCGAGCGGATGCTGTCGATGGTGCTGAACAATCCGCTCGAGCCGGTCAAGGGGCGCGTCGCGCAGGCCGATTTCGAGGACGCGTTCGGCGGCGTGCGATTGCGCGAGCTGCCGCACGACGCGCAGTCGCTCGCGATCGCGGAGAACCTCGGCGAGCCGATCGAAGGCTCGAAACGCAGCGGCTTCCTGGAAGAAATCCGGCTGCTCGCGAACGGCATCACCGGCGAATCGATGGCCGCCGCCGAGCCGTGGTATGCGCGCTTCGTCAAATGGAGGAAAGGATCGTGACGTTCGGTACCCGCAAACGGCCGACGCCGGACCCTGCGCCGGCGGGTTCGCGTGCCGCGCCGCGCGACGGTGCGCCCGAGCCCGCGCCGGCTCCGGTTCCGGCCGCGAACCCGGCGTCGGCGTCTGCATCCACGTCCGCGCGTGCGGCTGCGACGGCCGATACGCAGGAGGCCCTCATCCGCTCCGGCAAGTTCGACGCGATCCGCACCGCGGTGTTCGCGTCGATGAACATGTCGGCCGCGTTGATGAAGACACGCGACGAAGTGCGCGCGGGCATCGAGCAGGTGGCCGCGCACACGGTCGAGCGCGAGCGCCTGAAGATCACCGCGGGCGAACAGGTGCTGATCGTCGACGCGATCCTGAACGACATGTTCGGCGTCGGGCCGATCGAGCCGTTGCTCGCCGACGACACCGTGTCCGACATCCTCGTGAACGGCCCCGACCAGGTGTACGTCGAGCGCGCGGGACGGCTCGAACTCACGCCGCTGAAGTTTCGCGACAACGCGCACGTGACGAGTGTCGCGCAGCGGATCGCGGCGGCGGTCGGACGCCGCGTCGACGAGAGCAGCCCGATGGTCGACGCGCGTCTCGCCGACGGCAGCCGTGTGAACGTGGTCCTGCCGCCGATCGCGATGCGCGGCGCGTCGATCTCGATCCGCAAGTTCGCGAAGCGCGACATCACGCTCGCGAGGATGGCGCATCAGGGCAATATTTCGCACGGGATGCTGCAGATGCTGAAGATCGCGTGCGCGTGCCGGCTGAACATCGTGATCTCGGGCGGCACCGGCTCGGGCAAGACGACGCTGCTCAACGCGCTGTCGCAACACATCGAGGAGCACGAGCGGATCGTGACGATCGAGGACGCGGCCGAGCTGCAACTGCTGCAGCCGCACGTGGTGAGTCTCGAGACACGGCCGGAGAATACGGAAGGGCTCGGCGGCATCTCGCAGCGCGATCTCGTGCGCAACGCGCTGCGGATGCGGCCCGACCGCATCATCCTCGGCGAAATCCGCGGTGCGGAGGCGTTCGACGTGCTGCAGGCGATGAATACGGGCCACGACGGCTCGATGACGACGATCCATGCGAACTCGCCGCGCGACGCGATCAGCCGGCTCGAAAGCATGGTCATGATGGCGAACGCGAACCTGCAGCTGCTGTCGATCCGGCGCCAGATCGCGAGCGCCGTGCATCTGTTCGTGCAGGTCGAGCGGATGCGCGACGGCGTGCGCCGCGTGACCCGGGTCACCGAGATCGTCGGGATGGAGGGCGAGGTGGTGATCACGCAGGATCTGTTCGCGTTCCGTCAGGAAGGCGACACGACGCGGGATGTGGTGAAAGGCGTGTTCGAGGCGTCGTCGCTGCGGCCCGCGTTCGCGCCGCGCGCCGCGTACTACGGCGTCGAGGAGGCGCTCTCCGAGGTATTCCGGCAATGAGCGCGGCCGACCTGTTCGGGCTCGGTGCATTCGTGGTGATCCTGGCGATCGGCCTCGGGCTGTCCGCGGTGCTCGAGCGCGCGCGCCAGGCGCCGGCGCAGCGCATTCGCGAGCGGATGCGGCGTCTCGCGCCGTCGCTCACGGGCCGGGAGGCCGGTGCGAGCGTTGCGCCCGGTGTCGCGTTGTTCGACCTGCCGCGCCGGCACGGGCGTGCGCGAGCCTGGTTGCAGCGCTACGTGACACGCATTCGCGCGGTCGGCGGCGAGCGCGGGATACGGATCGTCATCGCCAGCACGATCGCCGGCGCGATCGCGGCAATCGTCGTGGTGAAGCTCGTCGCGCTGCCCGGGCTGCTGCATCCGCTGATCTACGTCGGCTTGCCGTTCATTGCGATGCGCACGAGCTACCGCGCACTGGTCGAGCGCTTCCGGATGCGCTTTCTCGCGGCGTTTCCGGATGCGATCGACCTGATCGTGCGTGCGGTACGCGCGGGCATTCCCGTCACGCAGGCGATCAGCACGGTGGGCGACAACGCGGCCGAGCCGGTGCGCTCGACCTTCCGCACGATGGGCGACAGCCTGCGCGTCGGCGTGGATCTGAAGGACGTGCTGACGCAAGCGGCGGACCGGCTGATGATCGCGGACTTCTCGTTCTTCACGGTGTACCTGCTGCTGCAGCGCGAGACCGGCGGCAGTCTCGGCGAGACCCTCGAAGAGCTGTCGAGCATCATTCGCAACCGCCGCGACATTCGCCTGAAGACGCGTGCGTTGACCGCCGAGGGGCGGATCACGACGAAGATCATTTCGGCCGTGCCGTTCGTGATGATCGGCGCGCTGTTTCTCGTGAACCGCGCGTATGTGATGCTGCTGTTCGATACGCACGCGGGACGCGTGATGCTGACGGTTGCAGCGGCGCTGCTGACGATCGGGCTGCTGACGATCCACAAGATGTCGAAACTGGATACCGCGCGATGACGACGACGATGCTGGCCGCCCGCGGCCTCGAACTGTTGCTGCTGCTCGCGTGCGTCGCGGCCGCGCTTGCGACGCCGGGCGGCGGCACGCGCCAGCGCATTGCCGCTCGCGTGCGGCAGGCGGCCGGGCAGCGGCCGCCGTCGCTCGCGAGCGGCCGCCTGCAGCCCGGCGAGGTGCGGCAGGATCTGACGCGGCGGCTTGCACAGCTCGGCGAGCGGCTGCCCGTGCTCGACCCGATGCAGCGCGTGAAGCTCGGCTTGCAGCTCACGCGCGCCGGCTTTCGCGAGCGCCGCGCGGTGGCGTCCATGATCGGCATCAAGCTGAGCTGCGGCGTGCTGTTCGCGGGCCTCGCGATCGTATCCAGTCCGTACATTCCGCGCCTCGGCGAATACGTCGCGATCCGTGCGATCGCGATGGTCGGCGCGTTCGTGATCGGCGTGATCGTGCCCGAATACGTGCTCGGCGCGATGATCCGGCGGCGCCGGCGAATCATCGCCGCATGCTTTCCGGATGCGCTGGACCTGCTCGTCATCTGCACGATGGCGGGAAACAGCCTCGTATCGGGCGTGCGGCGCGTCGCACGCGAGCTCGAGCGCATCTGCCCGCCGCTTGCCGACGAGTTGACGGTCTGCGCGGACGAACTGATGCTGAGCGGCAACGTATCCGAGGCACTCGCGCATTTCGCGCTGCGCGTCGACTTTGCGTCGGCGCGCTCGCTTGCCACCACGCTCACGCAATCGCAGCGATTCGGCACGCCGATCACGCAGGCGCTGCGCACGCTGTCGCGCAGCGAGCGCACCGAGCAAATCGTCGCGCTCGAGGAAAAGGCGGCAAAGCTCGCGCCGAAGATCACGCTGCCGATGATGCTGTTCATCCTGCCGACGGTGGGCCTGATCGCGGCGGGCCCGGCAGCCATCCGTCTGATCGAGGTACTCAAATGAAATGTCTCGCGCTCCGCGCATGCGCATTCGCGGCCGTATTGCCGCTGTTCGCCGGCGGCTGCGCGCCCGGCATCCAGACGCGGCCGGCGCTGTCGCACAAGAGCGACGACCCGCAGGCGGAATTGCGCATCGCCGACAGCGCGCTTGCCGGCGGCAACGTCGATCTCGCGTCGACGCTGTACGGGAAGGTGCTCGCCCGGCATCCCGACTCGCTCGCCGCGCAACTGGGGCTCGCCGACGTCAACTACCGCGCCGGCGATCTGGAGCGCGCACGCATGCTCTACGAGCAGGCACGGCAGCAGGCGCCCGCGGAACTCGGGCCGCAGGTCGGGCTCGCGCGCGTCGCATTGCGGCAGCGGCGACTCGACGAGGCCGCCCATCGCTATCGCGACTTGCTCGCCGCGCAACCGAACCTTCCGCTCGCGGCGCAGGGGCTCGGCACGGTGCTCGACTTGCAGGGCCGCCACGAGGACGCACAGGCCGTCTACCGGGACGCGCTGCGGGCCCATCCGGACGCGCAGGGGCTGCGCGTCGACCTCGGGCTGTCGCTCGTGCTGAGCAATCGTCCGCGCGAGGGCGTGAACGTGCTGCTCGACGTGGCCGGGCTGCCCGATGCGCCCTGGCAGGCGCGTCAGAATCTCGCGTTCGCGTATGGCGTGCTCGGCAACACCGATTCGGCGAAGAAGCTGCTGTCTGCGGATCTGCCCGCGTCGGCGGTGGCCGACAATCTGCGCGTGTACCAGGCGGTGCGTGCGCAGCTCGCGTCGCGCCCGGTCGCCGATGCGGCGCGGCCGCTGAAGGGCGCGGCGCTCGAGCCGCGCACCGTGCCGCCCGTCACGGGGGCCGCAAAATGACACGCGCCGCGATGCGCGCCCGCCACGCGCGCGGCGTCGTGTCGCTCGAGTTCGCATTGATGCTGCCGTTCCTGTTGATGGTGCTGATCGGCATCATCGACGTGAGCCTGCTGCTGTGCGACAAGGCCGTGATCACGAACGCGAGCCGCGAAGCCGCGCGTGCCGGCGTCGTGCTGCGCGTGCCGATGCTGACGACGACACAGATCGCCAACGTCGCGCTCGGCTACACGCAAAACAGCCTGGTCAGCGGGGCGGCGACGCCGCCGACCGTGACCGTGACGCAGGCGAACGGCACGACGGCGGGCACCGCGCTGACCGTGACGGTGACCTATACGTATTCCGGGATGGTGCTCGGTTCGGCGCTCAGCGCGCTGACCGGCCCGGTGACGATCTCGGCCAGCTCGGTGATGCTCTATGAATGATGCAACCGGCACGCGCTGCATCGGCGCCGCGCGCGAACGCGGCTCCGTCGCGCTGTTCTTCCTGATGTTCCTGATTCCGCTGCTGTCGTTCGGCGCGCTGGCGATCGACATCGCGTGGGTCGCCACGGTGCGCAACCAGCTGCAGAATGCCGCGGATGCGGCCGCGCTCGCGGCGGCCGATGCGATGATGTCGCCGACGGGCGGGCCGCTGAACTGGTCGCAGGCCGCGCCGGCGGCGAACGGCGTGATCGCGCAGCATTCGGCGGCGGGCGCATCGCTGGCGAGCGGTACGGTGACGACCGGCTACTGGAACGTGACGCGCACGCCGGCGTCGATGCAGCCGACCACGATCACGCCCGGCCCCTACGACGTGCCGGCGGTGCAGGTGACCGTGTCGCGCGCGCCGGGCATCAACGGCGGCTCGATTCCGCTGCTGCTCGGCGGGCTGCTGGGCATCCCCGGCGCATCCGGCGGCGCGACCGCGATCGCGGTGCTCGCCGCGCCGGGTGGTGTCGCGGCGGGCGGGCTTTTTCCGATCGCGATCGACCAGTGCGTGTACAACCAGTACTGGAACGCGCTGACCAACCAGCCGCTGATCAATCCGCTGACCAACCTGCCGTTCGAGTTCTCGATCACGAACGGCCAGACGTATGGGGCACTGTGCATGGGCGGCCAGTGGACGTCGTTCCAGTCGACCGCGACCGACACCACGACGATGGGCGGCCTGATGGTGACCGGCAACCCGACGACGCTCAATATCGGCGACAGCATCAATCTCGCGACCGGCGTGAAGGCGACGCTCTATACGTCGGTGCCGGTCGGCGCGACGGTCGTGCTGCCCGTCGTCACGCAGACGTCGAGCAGCACCAACGTGCCGATCGTCGCGTTCGCGGCGTTCCACATCGACGTGTCGCTGGGCGGCACATACAAGTACATCCAGGGCCACTTCGTCGCCGGCGTGAAGATGACTGGTGTCGCGACGGGCGTCGGGCCGTACTACGGCGTGTACGTGCCGCCGCGGCTCGCGCTGTGAGTGTCGCGAGCGTCGTGCCGCGCGCGGCGCAGCAGCAGCAGCAGTGCGAAGAGCGTCACTGCCGGCCCGATCTGCGGCCACTGCAGCCACGGGTTCAGGTATTCGGCGATCGGCAGCGCCCACATCAGCGCGATCGTGGCCTGTTCGCCGCGCAGCCAGCCGTCGCGCCAGCCGATCGACAGCATGCACGCGATTGCGACGGCGAGCCACGCGAGCTCGTAGTGCCACACGTACGGGTTCGCCACGAGCGTCGCGATCGCCAGCACGGCCGCGCGCACGCGGGTGTCGCGCGACTGCGTCCATACGACGCAAGCGGCTGCGATCGCGATCGCGGCAATGCAGGCGTGGGCGGCATACGCGGCGCCGAGCGGCACGTCCGCGAGGCGGAACGCCGCGAACGGCGTCGGCGACGCGAGCCAGAACACGACGCCGTGCTCGAGGACAATCGAGCGGGCGAAGCCGGTGCTGGCGACGAACAGGCGCAGCGACTCGACGCCGCAGACCAGGATGCTCAGCGCGACGAACGCGCCGGTCGCGAGCGCGGCCCACATGATCGTGCGCCATGCACGCACGGCGACCAGCACGAACGGGAACAGCAGCGCCATCTGCGGCTTGACCGACAGCAGCGCGATGCAAAGGCCCGCATACATGGGCCGCCGATCGGCCCAATAAACGGCCAGCGCCGCACACGATGCGGTCAGGAACGTGTTCTGCCCGAGCGTGGCGGTGACGAACACGCACGGCGCGGCGGCCAGCGCGAGGGCGCCGGTGCGCCAAGAGCCGGGAATCGTGCAGAGGCCGGATACGCGCCACGCGGCGAGGCCGAGCACGAACACGCCGGATGCGACGAACAGCGGATAGCCGAGCGCGAAGGGCAGCAGCGCCAGCGGCGTCACGAGCAGCAGATAGGTGGGCGGGTACAGCCAGGGTGCGAAGACGTCGCGGGGAAGGGTCGGGAACAGCCCGGCCGTCAGCCGCGAGAATGCGGAAAAATCGTACGCCTGCGATGGAGAGCCGTGCAGCACGAGGTACGACGCGGACCAGAACACCGAGAAGTCGGCGCCCGGGCGCGGCACGAAGCCGCCGTTGCCGGACGCGTGACGAACGACCGTCATCCAGATCGCAATGAACAGCGCGTACGACACCAGCATCAGCGCACTGTACAGCACGATGCGTCGCGACGTGAGCCACGCGACGACCGGCTGCTCCGTCGGGCGGGTCGATTGCCGGGGAATGTCCAATTGACGCGGCCCGGGCTTACTTGAACGACGCCTTGCGGGCGACGCTGCCCGCAGCCGCGGGCGTCGCGACCCGGCGGCGCGCCGCATGCGCGCGCTTGAGCGGAAACTGCAGCAGCTTCGATGCCGGTCGCGCGGCGGTATCGCGCTCGGCACGGTAGCGCCGCCTCACGAGATAGACGGGGCGTTGCTTCGATTCGTGATAGATGCGACCGAGATACTCACCGATCACGCCGACGCCGATCAGCTGGATGCCGCCGACGAACAGCACGACGGAAATCAGCGACGGGTAGCCGTGCACCGGATTGCCGAACAGCAGCGTGCGCACCACGATGAAGGCGCCATACGCGAGCGACAGCATCGCGAACGCGAGGCCGACGTAGGTCCACACGCGCAGCGGCACCGTACTGAAGCTCGTGATGCCCTCGAGCGCGAAATTCCAGCGCCGCCATCCGGAGAATTTCGAGCGGCCGCCGCTGCGCGGCGCACGCGTGTATTCGACGATCTCGGTGCGAAAGCCGACCCACGCGAACAGGCCTTTCATGAAGCGCCGCCGCTCGGGCAATGCGCGCAGTGCGTCGACGACTTCGCGATCCATCAGCCGGAAATCGCCGACGTTCTCCGGCATCTCGACTTCGGACAGCCGGTTGTGCACGCGGTAATAGAGCGCGGCGGCCACGCGCTGCATCAGTGGATCGCACTGGCGGTCGGTGCGCTTCGCGGCGACGACCTCGGCGCCCGCGTGCCAGCGTTCGAGCATCGCGGGAATGAGCGCGGGCGGGTCCTGCAGGTCGGCGTCGATCAGGATCACGGCCGCGCCGGCTGCCTCGTCGAGGCCCGCGGTGAGCGCCGCTTCCTTGCCGAAGCGGCGTGTGAGATCCACGACGTGTACGCGCGCGTCGCGGGCGGCGACCGAGAGCAGCCGGCCCAGTGTGCGATCGCGGCTGCCGTCGTTGACGCAGACGATCTCGAAGCGCACCGAGGCGACCGACTCGAGAACCGGCAACGTTTCGGCAAAGAATGCGTCGATCGTTTCTTCTTCGTCGTGAAAAGGCACGACGAGCGATATCAGCGGCTTCCTGGCATGCGTCGACACGTGGCGGCCCCCCGGAGAGATTCGGCCTGCGTTGCACGTAGGTTTGCGTTGTCGTTTGCCGAACGGGTGTTACCCGATTCGGGGCGAAGGCGTTCCCGGCCAGCCTTTTCGCCGTGGACTGGACGACATAGGGTCTAGGTATTGTACGAAGTATTCGGGAATCGACAAGGCGCGAATCGAGATCGAATCGTGCAGGGCGGCCCAGCCGGGTCGGCTGGCGACCTTCATGGGCCCGCCTGCGTCAAAGAACCTGCCGTCACTCCACCGTCACCGATTTCGCCAGATTCCTCGGCTTGTCGATATCCGCGCCCCGCAAGCACGCGGCGTGATACGCGAGCAACTGCAACGGTACGACGTGCAGAATCGGCGACAACAACCCGTAGTAATCCGGCATTCTCAGCACCGACACGCCTTCGCCGTTGTCGATCCGCGTATCGGCATCCGCGAACACGTAAAGCTGCCCGCCGCGCGCCCGCACTTCCTGCATGTTCGACTTGAGCTTTTCGAGCAGCGCATCGTTCGGCGCGATCGTCGCAACCGGCATCGTGTGCGTGACGAGCGCGAGCGGCCCGTGTTTCAGCTCGCCCGCCGGGTACGCTTCCGCGTGGATATACGAAATCTCCTTCAGCTTCAACGCGCCTTCGAGCGCGATCGGGTAGTGCAGCCCGCGCCCGAGGAACAGCGCGTTTTCATGCTGCGAGAACTCCGCCGCCCAGCGCGCGATCTGCGACTCCAGCCCCAGTACGTCTTCGAGCGCGCCGGGCAGGCGCCGCAATTGCGTCGTATAGCGCGCGAGTTGCGCGTCGTCGACGTAGCCGCGCAGCCGCCCGAGCGTCACCGCGAGAATGAACAGCGCGACGAGCTGCGTCGTGAACGCCTTGGTCGACGCGACGCCGATTTCCGGGCCCGCCCGCGTCAGGAAGCGCAGGCCAGTCTGGCGCATCATCGCGCTGGTCGGCACGTTGCAGATCGCCAGCGTGTCGATGTGGCCGAGCGCCTGCGCGTACTTGAGGGCGGCGAGCGTGTCGGCGGTCTCGCCGGATTGCGACACGCTGACCACCAGCGTATTGGGCATCGCGAGCGCATCGCTGTAACGGTATTCGCTCGCAATCTCGACCTGCGCGGGGATGCGTGCGATCGTCTCGAGCCAGCGGCGTGCGGTCAGGCCGGAGTAGTGGCTCGTGCCGCACGCGAGGATCAGCACGTTGTCGATCTGCTCGAACGCGCGCGCGGCGTCCGGGCCGAATACGGCGGGATCGAACAGCCCGGCATCCGGGATCGTCGCGGCCACGGCCTGCGGCTGCTCGAAAATTTCCTTCTGCATGAAGTGCCGGTAGGGGCCGAGCTCGACCACGCCCTGCACGGACGAAATGGTTTGTATCGCGCGTTCGATCGGCGCGCCGGTGCGATCGAGTACCCGCACGCCGCCCGGCGTCAGCTCGACGATATCGCCTTCCTCGAGAAAGATGAAGCGGTCGGTGATGCCGGCGAGCGCGAGCGCGTCGGACGCGAGAAAGCATTCGCCGTCCTTCACGCCGACGACGAGCGGCGAGCCGGCCCGCGCGCCGATCAGCCGCTGCGGCTCGTGCTTGCTGAACACCGCGATCGCGTAGGCGCCGTGCAGTTGCGAGGTCGCGTCGCGCACGGCGGCAAGCAGGTCGCCGCGATACTTGCTGTGGATCAGATGCGCGACTACCTCGGTGTCGGTCTGGCCGTCGAATTCGTAGTGCTCGTCGGACAGTTGCTTGCGCAACGTTTCATGATTCTCGATGATGCCGTTGTGCACCAGCGCGATTTCGTCGCGCGAGAAGATCGGATGCGCGTTGCACGTCGCGGGCGCGCCGTGGGTTGCCCAGCGCGTGTGCGCGATGCCGGTGCTGCCGGCGAGGCCGGCGCTGCGCACGTGGGCGTCGAGATCGGCGACGCGCGACATGCTGCGCTCGCGGCGTGCCTGGCCGTCGACGACGGTCGCCACCCCGCATGAATCGTAGCCGCGATATTCGAGGCGGCGCAGACCTTCGATCAGAATCGGGACGATATCCCGTTGCGCGACCGCGCCGACGATGCCACACATGACACGTCTCCTTCCCTGTAGATTTCCCCGGACCGTGCGCACGCGTGGATCAGCGTGACGCGGTCTCCGTTGTCGCCGCCGTCGTGAAGCCGCATCGAGCGGGTGCGACCGGGTCGGCCATCCGGCTTTCGAATGCCAGGTAAAGCGCCTCCTCCAGTACGTTCCAGTGCGCGCCGTGCCGGTACGGGCCCGATCGTGCATGCCAGCACGCGACCGTGTTCATGTCGTTCATCTTGAATGCGACCAGTGCGATCAAGCCCCACGGATAATCGGAGCTGGCGAGTTGCAGCCAGGTCTTGCCGTACTTCTGCATCCACTGCGCGTAGATCGTCTCGTTCGATTGCTGGGGAACCTGAATACCGGAAAGAAGCGGAAAGACCTGCGCGACTTTCGCCGGATAGAACGTCGTGTCGCTGATGCGCTGCGTGCTCGCGCGAAAGCCGGACTGCGTGCCGCGCCAGAACACCTTCAGGATCGCGGACGCGAGCCGGTCGGCGCGCTGGCTCCACGGGCCGGCGCGCGTGGCGTCGCCATGCCGGACGTAATACGCGGCGAGCGCCTGGAACGCGCTGTGGACCTCGACATTGTCCATCAGCAGCGCGACGTGCAGCGTCGACGAGATCTGATAGACGCCCGTGGGCTTGCTGAGCAGCGCGTCCAGGTGCGCGGCCGCGCGATCGAGGCTGAGTTCCCATGCGGCGGGCAGACCCTCGGGCGGCGCGAAGCGGGCGAGCAGCTCGATCCAGGTCGCCATCATCGCATCGTCGGCGTCGGCTTCGGCGCATGAGCTGTACTGGCCGCTCTTCACGCAGTAGCGATCGAACCCGCCGTCGGGGCGCTGGCGCGGCAGCAGCCATGCGATCCAGGCGAGCGCGGCCTGATGGGCGTCGAGTCCGGCGTCGGCGGCGCCGAGCAGCGCCTTCGCCGCGAAATAAGGATCGATGCCGGCGCCGTTCAGGCGCACGGTGATCGCGCCGTCGGGGCGTTGGTAGAGTCCGTTGAGCTGGAGTTCGGCGGCACTCGCCTGCAGCGCGATGCCGCACGCGGCGACACAGCAGGCGACGCACCAGAGGCGGCATAGCCGGGCGGTGGCCGCCACGCGTGCGCGTGCGGCCGGGAAAAGCGCGGGCCGGTTCATGATGGGGGGCTCCTGCGCGATGGTCCTGCGCAAATCCCGCCGCGCGCGGCGTTGGCCGCGCCGCGCGCCGACGGGTGTGTCGATGTCGCGGCTCAGTGCACCTTGGCGCTGGTGAACTTGAGACTGGTGCCGCTGTTCGCGGTCACGAGCCAGTACGTCGAGTCGGTGATGACGACGCTGCCGAAGCCTTGCGTGATGATCGGCAGCGCGAAGCCCTTCTTCGGCAGGAGCCACGTCATGTTCGCGAGGCTGGTCGGATGGCTGGCGGCGAACGTCCAGCCGCTGCCCGTGTCGGTGGCCGACCACGTGACGTTCAGGCGTGCACGATCGAAGGTCGTGATGTCACTCATCGTGTACCACTTGAACTGACCCGTCAGTTTCAGCGTATTGGCTTGCGAGAAGATCGCGGACAACGTCGACGTGTAGGACGACGCGCCCAGCGGATGCGCATAGATCAGCCGGCTCGTGCGGTTCGCGACGACGAAGTTCATCAGGGATGCGTACCAGTTGTTGACGTCGGCCGTCGGCACCGCGTATTGCTGGAACTCCTCGAACGTCGCGTACTTGCCGAACGGCATCACGGGGTACGCCCACAGGCCGGGGTTCAGCAACGCGCCGTTGCGGTATGCGCGGGTCGGTGCCGAGCCGGTGTGGCCGGTGAAGTAGTAGCCGTTGAAGCCGTTGCTTTCGAGCCAGTTGACCGACCAGGTCGGCGTGTTGCCTTCCGGCGCCGCGTATTCGACGTCCGGCTGGCCGGTCGCGGCCTGGACGGCCTGATGGTTCATCACGAGGTATTGCGTGAACGTGCTCGCGTTCGTTTCGCTCGCATTCGCCCCCCAGTAATCGTGAATCCAGCCGCCGTGGCTGCCGACGCGATGGCCCTTGGTCAGGAAATACTTGACGAGGTTCTGCGCGGTCGGGTTGTTGGCGAGGTTGACGCCGTTGCCGTCGCCGAAGGTCGCTTCATCGGGGCCGGCCGTGATCACGAGCGAGAACGGCCCGTTGTTCCACACGCCGAGGCTCTTCAGCTGAAGCGCCGGCTGGATCTGGTCGCCCGCGCAGAAGTGCCAGTTGAACACGAGCCCGGCCATCGCCTTCGGCAGCGGCGACAGCGACGGCAGGTTCAGCATCTGTGTGCCGAAATAATGCAGGTAGCCGTGAATCAGCATGCCGTCGGTCTGGCCGTCGAGGTAGGCGAGCGGCAGGTTGACGAACAGCACGCCGCCGTTGCCGTACGTGTTGTAGCCGGACACCAGCCCGAAGGTCGGCGAGGTCAGGATCGTCGTGCCGGTGTACGTCCCCTGCGTGACGAAGCTCGGATAGGTGAGGAAGCCGTACACGTAGCCGGAGATGCCTTCGAGCGTGTCGGTGGTGGTGGCCAGCGTCGCCGCGAGCGTGTTGGCCGTCTTGCCGGTCGACGTGCTCAGGAGCGAATTGGCGGTATACGTCGTGGTCTTCTTCAGCTTGCCGGTCACGGTGCCGGTCAGCTTCGGCGTCGTCTGGTTCAGCACGCCGCTGCCCGTGGGCGGCGTCGTGTACTTGAACCATGCGTCGTGGTTGTAATTGGCGAGGCCGCCCGGGTTCGACGGGCTGGCGGCCAGGAACTGCGCGCTGCCCGACGACGTGTTCGTCGACGTGCCCGAGGTGCTCGTCGAGGCGAGCGCGGTCGCGGTCGTGGTGCTCGACGAAGCCGTGGTCCATGCCATCGACTTGCCGGGAGGCACCTGGAGCGTGCGCAGCCAGCTGCTCATGCCGGTCACGTTGCCGAGGCCGATCATGTTGCCGCCGTATTGGTCATACAGCACATAGTCCACACCGACCATGCTGCTGAAGCGCGATTTCGGGCTGACGTAGAAGCCGGCCGAATTCAGCACGCCGAAATCGTAGACGAGCATCACCTTGCCGCCGTTCAACGCGTAGTTCTGGATCGCCGTCACGAGCGCATCGGCGGCTGTCGTGTGCACCTGGTCGGGCAGGATCAGGCCCGGATACTGCGACAGCGACGCGCCGGCCGCCATGAACTGGCTGTCGGTCATCACCGTGATCTGCAGCCCTTCTTCCTGCGCGCTGTCTAGCCATGCGGACACGCGCGAATCGGGCAGCGTCAGCGTATCGGGCACCAACAGGAGGAGCTGGTTGGTGGCCGCCTGAACGCCGCCCGGACTGAATGCGAACGCGAGCGCGAACAGCGCGAACAGGATCCGCAAGAACTTGCCTGACTTTGCCAACATGGTGTGCTCCTCGCTCAAGGAATGGGGGCGTGCGGCAGCCGGAACGCGCGTGCCGCGAGGTCGACCAATCCAGCCCCGTAGGTGTGTGCGGCTGTCCGGTTCGTCGGGTATCGAGCGGTGCGTGTCGACGGCGGACGGATTACGCCAGGGCGCCGGGGCGCCGCGCTGCCTTCGCCGATGAGAGGACTCGATGCGACGTATTGAAAGAAGCGAACAACGTGCCATTGGCGCAGGAGGCCCGGTCCTGCTGGCTTCCTGCGATGCGGGCCGGGCGGCAGGGCCGGAAACGCGGCGGATTCGTTTCATCGCTGATACGGCGCGTTTGAACGCGCTATCAGCAGACGGAATCGCGATCGCGCGTCAGTGCGCCGGGCCAGCTTGCGCAGTAGGTATAGAGCGTGACCAGCAGGCCGATCAGCAGCGGCCCGCCGAGCAGGAAATAGCAGAACGGCAGGAACAGCAGCGAGCCGTGATGGATAATCGTCGCGTGCAGCAGCATCACGAACGGCAGCGCGAACACGAAGTAGCCGAGCACCAGCAGCGACGCGACGGCTTTTTGCAGCAGCGAGAAATCGAGCGGGTAGTACAGCGCGGCCATCACCAGAGGGATCACTGCGATCGCCGCGCCGTGCAGCACGAACATGTCGCGCAGGTGCAATTGCGGGACATACGGAAACGTGCCGGGCGCAAGCCAGAAGTATGCGCAGATCAGCAGCTGGGTGAAGCTCGCGATACGTAACAGATATGCAACAGGCAACCAGTTCGCCCGCCGGATGAACGATGCGGCGAAGCCGGTCGCGCAGAGCGCGGCGGTGGCGGCCAGCAGCATGCCGCCCGGCATGCGGGCCGCGACGTCGATCGACAGCAGCGGCACGCGCGGTGCGTCGGGCGGGTAACCGATCACGATCACGTGAAGCGCCGGATCGAGCTGGTGCGCGCCCCACGCCATGACCGAGCGCCAGTAGCGCCACGCCAGCGGCAAGCCGAACCACAGCGACGCGTACAGCGCGGGCGTCAGCAGCGCGATCGACGACAGCCAGCGCTGCGGGTACGCGTGGGTGCGCAGCGAACGATCGACGGGAGGACGGACGGGATGCGTGTGCATGGCGCCCGCCCGGTTACCAGCGATAGAAGACGCTGAGCTCGCCGCCGATTCGTGAGTAGTAAGGGTTGTGGTAATAGTCGAATTCGAGCTGCGTTCCCCACTTGCGCGTGAACCAGTAGCGCCATTTCGCGGTGATCTCGTGGCTGCGGAAATCCGCGATCTGCGTGCCGGACCCAGTGACCTGATACGCCTCGCGGCCGACGCCGCCGCGCAGCACGATCACGCTCTTGCCGACTTCGCCGTAGGTGACGGCGCCGTAGTACGCCGGCGCCTTCACCGATCCGGGTGAATCGACCGTATAGTTCGCGCCCGCCTCGAAAATCCACTTCGGCAATGCATACCAGATCACGCCGGCGTGATACAGCTGATCGCGGTGGCCGCTGCGGTTCCATGCGTAGCCGGCGCCGAGCGACACGACCAGCGAACGATCGGACAATAGCTTGCGGTTGATCGACACGTCGACGCGCGCACTCGGCAGGATCGTGCCCGATGTGGTGCCGGAAAAGCCGATCCCGCCGAACCAGTCGGGGCCGAGGTCCTGCACGTAGGTCAGCGCGCCGAGCTGCGTGTTCTCGCCGAAGCGGTGCAGTTGCGCCAATTCGCCGAGCACGGTGCGGCCGCCATCCTGGTAGACGCCGCGCAGATGCACGCCGTACCAGTCGCCGTAGCCGTGCGTCAGGTGTGCGTTCGAATAGCCGAGCGTCAATTCGGTGTGCGATTCCTGCGGCGCCTGCACATGCGTGACGACTGCATCGGGCAGCGGCGGCCGGTTCGTATCCTCGGGCGTGAATTCGGCGAGCGGCACGCCGTCCGGCAGGCCTTCGGCGTCCACGCGCACGAACATCGACTCGTCGCGCATCCGTGGCGTGATGACGGTCGCGGGGTCCGGAGGCTGCACGGCCGGCGTGGCGGCGGCATCGTCAGGCTGCTCCGCCAGCGCCGCGGGCGCGCCGAAGGCGACACCGCACAGCATCGCGAGGGTGGCAACCGGCACGCGCGGGCCGCGATGGCTGGGGCGATCGGACATGAGGCGCTCCTTAACGGGATGTGTGGAACCAGCCGCTGCGCCACGCCACGAGATCGCCATGCACGCAGGCATGATTGATGATCGAGACGTCGCGCGCGCACGCACTGACCGGGTGACCGGCGACGCCGATGCGCGCCCCCGTCAGTCGCAGCAGGCCGCCGGCCGACACGACGCCGTCGATGCAGCTCGCGTGGGCGAGCAACACGTCGTCGCGCGCGAATACCGCGCCGTGCAGCAACGCATGACGTTCGAGTTCGACGCGATGCGCCTTGACGCTGCCGCGCAGCACGCAGCCTTCGCCGAGGACGAGCGCGCCTTCGACGATCAGGTTGCCCTGCACGACCGTGTGCGCGGGCAGACGAACGTCGCACGGCAGCAGGTAACGGCCGTGCAGGAAGCGATGCGGCAGCGACGCGAAGTGGCGGGTGAGCGAGATCGCGCGGCGCGGGGCGGCCGGTGTGTCCGCGGGTCGCGGGCCGGGCGCCGCGCCGAAGACGAGCGGCTCGCCATACAGGCACGCGAAGCCGCCGGCGCCGCGCAGGCGCACGGTGTCGCCGACCACGACGCCGCGCAGCACCGCGTCGTCGACGTCGATCAGCGGCGCATGCGCAAGCGTGCCGATCGTCGCGCCGGCATGGATGTCGATGTGCTCGTCGGCGAACGCGTACGCGGTCTGCGCGCCTTCGTCGAGCGTGATCGTGCGATCGGCGTAGAGCACGTCGTTGCGATGCGCGTCACGTGCGACGTGGATCGCGTCCGCGTGCTGCACGGCCAGCCCGAGCGTTTGCCACGGCGGCACGGCCGATGCATCCGCCGGCGGCGTGCCGGCCACGTGGGCACGCAGCGCGTCGTGCCAGCGCGCGGCGAGCAGCGCCTGATCGACGAACGGCCCGTCGCCGATCGGGAGTGCGGCGACGTCGCTGCGCCGGATCAGTTCATGCAGCATCGGCAGGAACGGCAGGGCGAGTACGCTGGCCACCGGCACCATCACATTGAAGGTCGTCATCGCTCATCGCTCCGGTTTCAACTGCCGGCGAAAACGCTCGGTCTTGTCCCATTTCAGTTCGCGGCGAAACGCGGCGTCGAGCGCGAGTCCCCAGAGCGCGGAGACGACCGCCGCGATCGTCACGCAAAAGCCGACGACGTTGACCGGCACGAGCCGCAGGCGCGTCGCGCGGCCGTCGAGCCGCGCGGCGACGACGATCTCGAAGAACACGCCGAAGTTGCCGAAGGTGCTGAACGAGAACAGCGCGAACAGCGACAGGAGCAGGCCGAGCGCGGTCGAGTTGACGCCGTTGAACAGGTAGAGCGCGAGCGCGGCGCTCCACGCGATCGCGAGCAGCGCCGGCATCGTGAACACGCCGAGCAGCAGTGCGCCGTCGAGCCGGCAGCGCCGCGAGATCAGCGGATTGCGCAGCACCGGCACCAGATAGCGCAGCATCGTCTGGTTGTGGCCCTTCGCCCAGCGGGTCAGTTGCCGGGCGCGGACGGCCCAGCGCTCCGGCACTTCCTCATAACATTCGGCGTGGTTCAGATAGACCGTGCGCCAGTCGCTCAGCAGCAGGCGGTAGGTCATGTCGGTATCTTCGGCGAGCGTGTCGTCGCACCAGCCGCCCACGGCGTCGAGCGCACCCTTGCGGATGCCGCCGACCGTGCCGCCGTACTGCGGCACCAGGTCGAGATTGTTGCGGGCTTGCTGGTTGACCTGATAGCCGCCGGCGCGCTCGAGATCGAGCAGCCGCGCGAGCAGGTTGCTGTCGGCGTTCTGCGGCACGACACGGCCCATCACCGCGCCGACTTCCGGATCGAAGAACGGCGCGACGAGTTCCTTCAGCAGCCCCGGTCGAGGCAGGTAGTCGGCGTCGAATACCACCATGATGTCGCCGCGGATGAACCGCAGCGCATCCTTCAGCGCGGCTGCCTTGCCCGGCTTGCCGGTTTCGCGGTGAAACGGCTGGATCAGCTCGGGCGCGAGTGCCCGGACCTCGTCGATCAACGCGCGCGTGTTGTCGGTCGAGCGGTCGTTGACCGGGATGATCGTGAGCCGGTCGCGCGGGTAGGTCGTGGCCAGCAGCGCCATCAGGCAATCGACGATGACCGTTTCCTCGTTGTGGGCGGCGACGAATACCGTGAGCCGCGGCCAATCGCCGTGGGTCATCGTCCGGTAAGGCGCGTGTTGCGGCTTGAACAGGCGATCGAGGCTGAATACGTAATGCCGCGCGGCATACGCGCACGTCAGCAGCGTGAACAGCCACAGGTACGCCACGCACGGCATCAGCAGCAGCTCGGGATCGAACGTGATGCCCGGCGTGGCGGCGGGCGGCGGCTCGAGCGACGCATCCGTGTCGGTCGCGGCCTGCGCGGTGAGCGAAAGCGTCACGCTGTCGAGCGCGGTGCGCTCCATCGCGATCGCGAGGTTCGCGGCGTTCGCGGCAGTCGTGATGTTGGCGGCGGGCACGCTGAAGCGGGCCGGTTCGGCAATCGCCCGCGATCCGGTGTCGCGCACGATCAGCGAGCAGGCCAGCACGATCAGCAGCAGGATGCCTTGCTCGCAGAGTGACGCCATCCGCGTTTTCGTCATGTCCTGGTCCCCGTGCCCGCGACGACGACCGATGAGAGCTGAAGGCGCTCCGTGGATCGCGCGGATGTCAATGGAAGGCGGTGACGCGTTCGTTGCCCAGGGGCGGTTGTCGGTTGCCCCGGACGGACGCGTCGCGTCGCCTCCCGGCTTCGTTGCTTTGGCGTCCCCGTCTGTTTGCTGCCGTGCGAGTGCTTCGGGACGCACCTGTCTGACATTAAGCAAGGCGTGCGCCATCTGCCGGCATGGCCCGCGCGACAAGGGAGCGAGCGCCGCAGGCGAATGCGGAAGGCGCGCGGGCGGCGTGTTTTGATTCACTGACGAATCAGCGTGTGCGCGCCGCATTCGACTCCGCAGGGGCGATCGCACGCATTCGAACACGTCGCGCGGCGACCGGGGCGGTCCAACTTGTCGTGCCGCATTGTCGGCGCAGCCTGGCATGGCTGACCGTCGAGTGTCGTGCGTCGTGTGCGAGACGGTCCGGCGCGTTGAACGAACGCCGCTTTCACATGAGACGAATGGACCGGACTCCGATGTATTTGCCGGTTTGGGCGTGGCGTTACACATTCGCAACATTTCCCGCGCACCGATTCGTGTGAGGCAAGCACCGTCGTGTGCCGGGGAAATCCGGTGCGCGCAAGGGTGAACGACGGTCGCGTACGGGCTGCACGCTGCACAGACGAAAGCGGCGAATCGAGACGACGCAACGCGCGTCGAAAGATGCACGCGATTCGCCGCGTCGCGTGCGCTCGACATCCCTGCACGATTCATCGGACGACGTCGTCAGACGGATCGCGCGCGCGTCCGGCTGTTTATCGTTGTCGTGTCGATCCGGCGATGCGCGTGCCCGTAGCAGTTGTGAAACATTCCGCGACGCGCTGTTCGCACGCGATGGTCGCGGAACGAAGCGGGCCGGGAGGCGGGCCGGCTGGTTTGAATATTGCTGTAGTGGGAGGACCTGATGCTCGACGCAGCGAGGAACGGCTCATGACGTGATCGATCCAGTACGACGGGACGCCGGTAGTACGACGATTCGCGCGGCTTCGACCGTGCGAACGAGGTGGCGCGCTCGCCCCGCGACACCGCCGCGTGTTGATCGCGTGCGAGTACGGGATGCGCCGCCCGAATACATGCTTCGCGCCACGTGCCGGATCGCCAGGCGCGAAGTGGCTAAACGAGGATAACGATGAAGAAGATCTTGCTTGTGTTCGGGACTCGGCCGGAGGCCATCAAGATGGCGCCGCTGGTGCGCGCGCTGAAGGCGCAGGCGGATGTCGACGCCCGGGTGTGCGTGACCGCGCAGCATCGCGAAATGCTCGACCAGGTGCTGACGCTGTTCGACATCAAGCCCGACTACGATCTCAACCTGATGCGGCGAGGCCAGACGCTGACCGACGTGACGACCGGCATTCTTCATGCGATCGGCGTCGTCTTCGACGATTTTCGGCCGGACGTCGTGCTGGTGCACGGCGATACGACGACCACGCTCGCGGTGAGCCTGGCGGCGTTCTATCGCTATCTGCCGGTCGGTCACGTGGAAGCCGGCTTGCGCAGCGGGGACATCTGGTCGCCGTGGCCGGAGGAACTGAATCGCCGCGTGACCGATGCGGTGTCGTCATGGCATTTCGCCCCCACCGGGCAGGCGCGCGACAACCTGCTGAGCGAGGGCGTGCCGGGCGGGGCGGTTTCGCTGACCGGCAATACCGTGATCGACGCGTTGCACGAGGTCAAGCGCATGCTGGATCGCACCGCCGCGCTGTCGGACCGGATCGCCGCGTACTTCCCGTTCCTCGAACCGTCGCGGCGCGTCGTGCTGATCACCGGCCATCGCCGCGAAAGTTTCGGCGAACCGTTCCGGCATTTCTGCGACGCGCTGTGCGCGCTGGCGAGCCGCTATCGCGATGCGCAATTCGTCTATCCGCTGCATCTGAACCCGAACGTGCGGGAGCCGGCACGCGCACGGCTCGGCGGCGTCCCCAACATCTACCTGATCGAGCCGCAGGAATATCTGTCGTTCGTATTCCTGATGTCGCGCGCGTATTTCATCATCACGGATTCGGGCGGCATTCAGGAAGAAGGGCCGGCGCTCGGCAAGCCGGTGCTCGTCACGCGCGAGACGACCGAGCGGCCCGAAGCGATTCAGGCCGGCACCGCGCGGCTCGTCGGCACCGACCGGGAGCGGATCGTGTGGGAGGCGTCGCGGCTGTTCGACAGCGAGAGCGCTTACGAGGAAATGTCGCGCGCGAGCAATCCGTACGGCGACGGCCATGCGAGCGAGCGGATCGTTCACGCGCTGATGCGCACGCCCGGCGTGCCCACGAAGACGACGAGCTTCTCGATGGGCGCTGCGGAAATGCCGTTCAACGCGCTCACGCTCGGATTGCAGGCGTTGCGCTCACCGTGAAGAAGGACGCGCGGTAGCGCCTTCCGGCGCGTTCGACGCAGGCGTCAAACATCCGGTCCGGCCGCGAGGTCGGCCGGATGTTTGCCTGTGTGCGACCCCGAACCCATTTTCCCGATGCATTCAAAAGTGTTTTCGCCGGAAGCCTCTTTCGCGGAACGGCGCCGCGCACGGATACTTCTGCGGATGTCCAACCCGCCTCTTCCGAAAATCGCATCGACGGGCGGAACTCCGATGCGGGGTCCGTTGCATTCGCACTTGCGCGGGATCGCCGAGCGCCCGTCGCGTGTCACACCATCCCCATGACTCAATTCATTCATCAAGCCTCGTTGCCGGCCCGCTATCGGGCGTGGACCTGGCAAGGCAGCGAGCATCCCGCGCAGTTGCGTCTCGAACGACGCGAAATGCCGGGGCTGAAGCCCGGCCAGGTGCTGGTCCGCAACCACGCGATCGGTCTCAATCCGGTCGACTGGAAAGTGCTTGGCGGCGCGCTCGTGAACTGGCGTCTCGGGCATGTGCCCGGCGTCGATGGCGCGGGCACGGTGGTCGCGGTTGCGGACGACGCGATGCGCTACCTGCTGGGCCGCCGCGTCGCCTATCATCAGGCGCTCGGCGAGCACGGGAGTTTCGCGGAATACACGCCGGTTGCGGCCGGCGTGCTGCTGACGGTGCCCGACGCGCTCGATTTCGAAACGGCGGCGAGCGTCCCGTGCCCGGCGCTGACCGCATGGCAGGCGCTCGAGAAGGTACCGTGCCGCGTGGCGAGGGAAATCCTCGTCAGCGGCGCGGGTGGCGCGGTCGGCAACTACCTGGTGCAGATCGCCGCCGATCGCGGGTTCGTGGTGTCGGTGTCGAGCCACGAACGACATTGGGAGCGCCTGCGCGAGCGAGGGGCAAGCCATTTCCTGCCGGGCGCCGTCGGTGAAACGATCGGCGCGACGCCCGAACTGGCCCGGCGTTTCTATGCGGTGTTCGACAGCATCGATGCGCGGTATGCGGCCCGCTGGGCACCTGCAGTGGCCGCGAACGGGCATATCGTGTGCATCCAGGGGCGCTTCGACACGCCGCCGCTGCCGCCGTTCACGTCGAGCGCGTCGCTTCATGAAGTCGCGCTGAATGCGTTGCACACGTATGGCGACGATGCGGCGTGGCTCGAGACGACCACGGCGGGCAGCATGCTGCTCGCCGGTATCGCGAACGGCCGGATGCAACCCGAAGCACGCGTCACGGGCGACTTCGAGAAGTTGCCCGCGCAACTGGAGGGGCTCCGGCATCGGCGGTTCTCGGGCAAGCCCGTGGTGCTGGTCGACTGACGGGCGCGATCGGCTGTCGACGCATGCCGTTTCCGGCCGAAATCCCGTGCCGTTTGCCTAAAACTCCCGAACCGCGTCGATCCGACATCAAATCCGAAATGGTTCGATAATGCGGACGGCGATCCATGCGGACGAGCGTCTGGCCGGCGTGACGTTGAAAGGTTGCGCGGGCAACCGGCCGACAGCATCGTTCGCAGCATCAGCCCGACCGTGCTGCACGCGACACGGTCGACGAAACGGTGCCACGCCTGCCTGATCGTTCGGAATGTGCGCCGCGCCGTTCGAATCCCCACTCGATGCCTGCCCGGCGGGCATCGCAACCAGGAGGTGAACGATGATCACGCTGACCGTCAACGGTAGCGAGCAGCACTTCGACGGCAATCCCGACATGCCGTTGCTCTGGTATCTGCGCGATGTGCTCGGCCACACCGGCACCAAGTTCGGCTGCGGGATGGCGCTGTGCGGCGCGTGTACCGTGCATCTCGACGGCGTGGCGATCCGCGCGTGCATCACGCCCGTCGCGGTCGCCGCCGGCAAGCGCGTGACGACGATCGAAGGCTTGTCGACGGACCTCACGCACCCGCTGCAGCAGGCGTGGCAGGAGCTGAACGTCGCGCAATGCGGCTACTGCCAGTCCGGGCAGATCATGCAGGCCGCGTCGCTGCTGAAGACCAATCCCCATCCGACCGACGCCGACATCGACGATGCGATGTCCGGCAACATCTGCCGCTGCGGCACCTATACGCGCATTCGCGCGGCGATCCGGCTGGCCGTGCGCCGCGGAGGTGCCGCATGAGCGCGCCCGACCTCTCCGTGCACAACGAAAGCCGTCGCGCGCTGCTGCTGGGCTTCGCATCAGGCGGGCTGTTGCTCGCGTTCGGCGTGCCGTCGCTCGCGCAGGCGGCCGCGCCGGTGCAGCCGCCCGTCAGCGCGAATCCGCAGTACGGCGGCGCAGGGATGCCGCACGGCTTGCGCGACGATCCGAACCTGTTCGTGGCGATCGCCCCGGACGGCACCGTCACGGTGACCTGCATCCGCTCCGAGATGGGGCAGGGCGTGCGTACGAGCGTGGCGCTCGTGGTGGCCGACGAGCTCGGCGCGGACTGGGCACGCGTGAAGGTCGCGCAAGCGGTAGGCGACGAGCCGCGCTACGGCAACCAGAACACCGATGGTTCGCGCAGCCTGCGCCAGAGCTTCGCCGCGCTGCGCCGAGCCGGCGCGGCCGCGCGCACGATGCTCGAGCAGGCCGCGGCAGCGACGTGGGGCGTCGACGTGCGCCAGGTGAAGGCGACGGTGCACGAGGTCGTCGACACGAAAACCGGACGCAAGCTCGGCTTCGGCGAACTGGCCGCGAAAGCCGCCGCGCTGCCGGTGCCCGATACGAAAAGCGTGGCGTTGAAGGCGCCGGCCGAATTCCGCTATATCGGCAAGGGCAAGACGGCACTGATCGACGGACGCGACATCGTCGGCGGGCGGGCGCAGTACGGGATCGATACGCGGCTCGACGGCATGCTGTACGCGGTCGTCGCGCGCCCGCCGGTCTACGGCGATACGGTGGCGTCGTTCGATGCATCGGCGGCCGGGAAGCTGCCGGGTGTCGTGAAGGTCGTGCCACTGGCGTCGACGCCGCTGCCTTCCGGCTTCCAGCCGCTCGGCGGCGTGGCCGTGATTGCGCACGATACGTGGACGGCCATCCAGGCACGCGCGCAGTTGAAGATCGACTGGAAGCACGGACCCAATGCGGGCTACGACTCGGCCGAATATCGCAAGGCGCTCGAAGCGGCTGCCGCGCAGCCGGGCGACGTGATCCGCAGCGACGGCGACGCGGCGGCGGCACTCGCCGGTGCGGCGAAACGCGTGCGCGCGACGTACTACATTCCGCATCTCGCGCACGCGACGATGGAGCCGCCCGCGGCCGTCGCGCGGGTGGCCGACGGCCGCTGCGAAGTATGGACCTGCACGCAGGCGCCGCAGACCACGCGCGACGAAATCGCGAAGGCGCTCGGCTTGCCGACGGAGCGCGTGACGGTCAACGTGACGCTGCTCGGCGGCGGGTTCGGCCGCAAGTCGAAGCCCGACTACGTGGTGGAAGCCGCGCTGCTGTCGAAGGCGGTCGGCGCGCCCGTGAAGCTGACCTTCACGCGCGAGGACGACATCGCGCACGACTACTTCCACGCGGTGTCGCTCGAAGCGTTCGACGGCGGGATCGATGCGTCGGGGAAGGTGGTCGCGTGGCAGCATCGCACGGTCGCGCCATCGATCCAGTCGACGTTCCGGCCCGGCGTCGTGCACGAGCAGCCGGGCGAGCTCGCGCAAGGCATCGCGGATCTGCCGTTCGCGATTCCGAACGTGCGGATCGAGAATCCGGCCGCGCAAGCGCACACGCGGATCGGCTGGTTCCGCTCGGTGTACAACATTCCGCATGCGTTCGGCATCCAGAGTTTCGTATCGGAGCTCGCGCATGCGGCCGGCCGCGATCCGAAGGATTTCCTGCTCGATCTGATCGGGCCCGCGCGGCGTTTCGAGCCGCACATCACGGTGAAAAACGTGAACTACGGCGAGGACCCCGCGCTGTATCCGGTCGATACGGGGCGACTGCGGCGCGTGATCGAGACGGTCGCGCGCGAAGCCGGGTGGGGGCGCAAGCTGCCGAAGGGGCACGGGCTCGGGATCGCCGCGCATCGCAGCTTCGTGTCGTACACGGCCGCGGTGTGCGAGGTGCAGGTCGACGCGGACGGCAAGATCTCGGTGCCGCGCGTCGACATCGCGATCGACTGCGGGCCGCAGGTCAATCCGGAGCGCGTGCGTTCGCAGCTCGAGGGCGCGGTGGTGATGGGGCTCGGCATCGCGCTGCACGGCGAGATCACGTTCAAGGACGGCCGCCCGGAGCAGAGCAACTTCAACGGCTTCCAGGTGCTGAGGATGAACGAGGCGCCGCGCGAAATCCGCGTGCATCTTGTCGCGCCGGACGATTACGCGACGCCGCTCGGCGGTGTCGGCGAACCGGGCCTGCCGCCCGTCGCGCCGGCGCTGACCAACGCGATCTTCGCGGCCACCGGCACGCGCATCCGCAGCCTGCCGGTGGCCGATCAGCTCGCGAAACCGCAGGCCGGTTGACGCAGCATCTGTCCCGCCCCGGGCCGCATCGTGCGGCCCGGCTCACTTCGAGCCCTGAACGAGGAGCATGACGTGACCTCATCCGATGTCAATGTGAAACAGACGGTTTCTCCCGCCGAATGGGAGGCACGAGTCAACCTGGCGGCCGCGTATCGCCTCACCGCGCTGTTCGGCTGGGACGATCTCGTGTTCACCCATATTTCCGCGCGCGTGCCCGGCCCCGAGCACCACTTCCTGATCAACCCGTACGGGATGATGTTCGACGAGATCACGGCGTCGTCGCTGGTCAAGGTGGATCTCGACGGACGCAAGGTGTCCGAATCGCCGTACGAGATCAACCCGGCCGGCTTCACGATCCACAGCGCGGTGCATGCGGCCCGCGACGATGCGCAATGCGTGATGCACACGCATTCGATCAACGGCGTGGCCGTCTCGGCGCAAGAAGGGGGCTTGCTGCCGCTATCGCAGCAGTCGCTTGGCGTGCTGGCGTCGCTCGGTTACCACGACTACGAGGGCATCGCGCTCAACGAAGGCGAGAAGGCGCGCCTCGTGCGCGACCTCGGCAACAACACGAACCTGATGTTGCGCAACCACGGGTTGCTGACCGTCGGTGCGACGCCGGCCGATGCGTTCGTCGCGATGTACTTCTTCGAAGCGGCCTGCATGATCCAGGTGCGCGCGCAGGCGGGCGGCTCGACGCTGCTGCCGATCGCGCAGCCGATTCTCGACGGCATCAAGCAGCAGATCGCCGCGGTCACGCGCGGAATGGGCGCCGGGGCGCTCGTCTGGCCCGGATTGCTGCGCCGGCTCGATCGGCGTAATCCCGGATACGCGGACTAGCTTGCGCGTCGTTGTCGTTTGCGAACGACCGTGCTAAATTCCTGCCAGCGCTTGCAGTCACGCAACCCTTCATTCGGCTGACACGGCCGGCACCCCGGGAGGCAGCACGATGAGTCTGTTGATGTCGCGACGCGATCTCGCGTTCCTGCTGTATGACTGGCTCGACGCCGAAGCGCTCGTCGCGCTGCCGCGCTACGCGGAGCATAGTCGCGAGACCTTCGACGCGGTGCTCGACACCAGCGAGCGGATCGCCGAAGACCTGTTCGCGCCGCATGCGGCGCGCGGCGATCGCGAGGAGCCGCGGTTCGACGGCGAACGCGTGACGCTGATCCCGGAAGTCGAACCGGCGGTGCGCGCGTTCGCGGACGCCGGGCTGATCGCCGCGGGCCACGACGAAGCGCTCGGCGGTATGCGCTTGCCGAAGCTCGTCGAAGCCGCGTCGTTCCTGTTCTTCCAGGCCGCGAACATCGCGACCGCCGCGTATCCGTTCCTGACCGTCGCCAACGCGAACCTGCTCGTCGCGCACGGCAGCGCCGCGCAGATCGACGCGTTCGCGCGCCCGGAGCTGGAAGGGCGCTTCCTCGGCACGATGTGCCTGTCCGAACCGCAAGCCGGCTCGTCGCTGTCCGACATCGCGACGCGTGCCGATTTCGAAGGCGCTTCCCCGCTCGGCCCGCGCTACCGGCTGACCGGCAACAAGATGTGGATTTCCGGCGGCGAGCACGAGCTGGCGGAAAACATCGTCCACCTCGTGCTCGCGAAGATCCCCGACGAACATGGCCGGCTGCAGCCCGGCACGCGCGGCATCTCGCTGTTCATCGTGCCGAAATTCCTGACTGGTACCGATGGCGCGAGCGGCGAGCACAACGACGTCGTGCTCGCCGGGCTGAACCACAAGATGGGCTATCGCGGCACGACCAACTGCCTGCTGAATTTCGGCGAAGGCACGCGTTATCGGCCGGAAGGGCGCGCGGGCGCGATCGGTTATCTGGTCGGCCAGCCGAATCACGGCCTCGCCTACATGTTCCACATGATGAACGAGGCGCGTATCGGGGTCGGCGCGGGCGCGGTGGCGCTCGGCTACACCGGGTATCTGCATGCGCTCGACTACGCGCGCAACCGTCCGCAAGGGCGCCCGCTCGGGCCTGCGGCCAAGGATGCGGCCGCGCCGCAGGCGCCGATCGTCGACCATCCGGACGTGCGGCGCATGCTGCTCGCGCAGAAGGCCTATGTCGAAGGCGGTCTCGCGTTGATCCTGTACTGCGCGAGGCTGGTCGACGAAGCGCGCGCGCACGGCGATGCGACGGCGCGCGCCGAAGCTACGCGCCTGCTCGACATCCTGACGCCGATCGCGAAAAGCTGGCCGTCGCAGTGGTGTCTGGCCGCGAACGATCTCGCGATCCAGGTGCACGGCGGCTACGGTTACACGCGCGACTACGCGGTCGAACGGCTCTATCGCGACAACCGCCTGAATCCGATTCACGAAGGCACGCACGGTATCCAGGCGCTCGATCTGCTGGGCCGCAAGGTCACGCAGGACGACGGCGCATCGCTGCACGCGCTCGATGCGCGGATCGGCGCGACCGTCGAGCGCGCGCGAGCACTGGATGCCGGCACGTGCGAGCAGGCCGATGCGTTGGCGCAGCGTTGGGCGAGACTGTGCGACGTGACGCATCAGTTGAACGCGATCGGCGATCCGCGGACGCGGCTGGCGAACGCGAGCGTGTATCTCGACGCGTTCGGCCATCTCGTCGTTGCGTGGCTGTGGCTCGACGTGACGCTCGCCGCGCACGGGCAGGACGGCGATTTCCACGACGGCAAGCGTGCGGCGGCCCGTTACTTCTTCCGCTGGGAACTGCCGAAGGTGGATGCGCAGCTCGACCTGCTGTCGAGCGTCGACACGACGACGCTCGACATGCGCGACGCGTGGTTCTGAACGTGGTTTCAACGACATTCCGGAATACCGACGATCTCGCCGATGCGGATGGTCATCGCATATTCGTCGTGAACCGGCCGCGCGGGGCCATCCCGCACACCGTACCGATGCCCGGCCACGCCGCGCAAGGAGACAGAAGCGCATGAAAGCCCTGTTGTGTACCGCATTCGGTCCGATCGACCGCTTGCGCATCGAGGACGTCGCGATTCCCGAACCGGCCGCCGGGCAGGTCCGGATCCAGGTGAAGGCGGCATCGCTCAATTTTCCCGACGCGCTGATCGTCCAGGGGTTGTATCAGGTGAAACCGGCGCTGCCGTTTTCGCCGGGCGCCGAGTTCGCCGGCGTGATCGACGCGGTCGGCGAGGGCGTCACCGCGTGGCGGCCCGGCGATTCGGTGATGGCGTTTGCCGGGCACGGCGGGTTCGCGCAGCAGTGCGTGGCCGATGCGCGGCAGCTCGCCGCGCTGCCGCCCGGCATGACGTTCGAGCAGGGCGCGGCGCTCGTGCTCGCCTACGGCACGTCGCTGCACGCGTTGCAGCAGCGTGCGCGCCTGCAGGCGGGCGAGACGCTGCTCGTGCTGGGCGCGGCCGGTGGCGTCGGGATCGCCGCGATCGAGATCGCGAAGGCGCTCGGTGCACGCGTGATCGCGGCAGCGTCGAGCGCGGACAAGCTCGCGCTATGCCGTGAAGCGGGCGCCGACGAGACGATCGACTATGCGACCGAAGACTTGCGCCGCCGCGTGGACGAACTGACCGGCGGGCGCGGCGCCGACGTCGTCTACGATCCGGTGGGCGGCGCGTACAGCGAAGCGGCGCTGCGCGCGACCGCGTGGCGCGGCCGGTTCCTCGTGGTCGGTTTCGCGGCCGGCGAGATTCCGAAGATCGCGTTGAATCTTGCGCTGCTGAAGGAGCGCGACATTCTCGGCGTGTTCTGGGGCGATGCGGTGCGGCGCGACCCGGCACAGCATGCGGCGAACATGCGGCTGCTCGCCGAATGGTTCGCAGCGGGCAAGGTGCGGCCCGCGATCACCGAGCGCGTGTCGCTGGACGGCGCGGCCGACGCGATCGCGCGGATGGCGAACCGGCAGGTGAAGGGCAAGGTGGTGATTTTTCCGAACGCGTGATCCGGATTCGCCACGCGGCGAATCGATGCAGGCCGCGCGGCGAATTTTTCACGACGTCGGGCGCGGCGCGCGACCTGCTGTAGAGCGTGGCGATCCGCTACACCAGCGCGCAATGTCGACCGGCGGTGAAACGGACAACGCGCGTTCTTCGTCAGCCGCTTCAATCCTTCGGCAGGCGCAGCGTGTCGAGCGCATGCTGCGAGAATTCGACCCAGAATCGCTCGTTCGCGATGCCGGCCTGCAGCACCAGATGCTGCAGGCGCTTCGTGCGTGAATCGCCGGCCGCCGGATCGCCGGGCGCCGGTTCGCCGGCCGCCACAAAGTCACGCGCCTCGATCTGCAGATACAAATCCAGCTTTTCCTGATGCAGCGCGATGCGCCGCCGGATCTCGTCCTCGAGGCCGGCCGGCCCGAGCACGGCTTCCGCGCGCAGGCGCACCATCAACGCTTCGCGCAGCGGCGTCGGATCTTCCGGTTCGGCGATCCAGCGGCGCAATTCCTTCTTGCCGGCCGGCAGGATTCGGTACGCACGCTTGCGGCCGCGACCGGACTCGGCGGGCAGCGATTCGATCCAGCCCATTTCCTCCAGACGCCCGAGTTCGCGATAGATCTGCTGGTGCGTCGCCTGCCAGAAATAACCGATCGAGCGATCGAAACGGTCGGCGAGCTCGGACCCCGAACCGGGGCGTTCGGCGAGGGCGGTGAGAAGCGCGTGCGGCAGGGACATGTCGGATCGAAGGAGGCTGCGGAATGAACCGCATCTTGCCATATCGGGGCCGCAGCACAAACGACGCGGGGGCGTTTGTGCAACATGTTGCATAAACAAAGCCGGTGAGCTACCATCAATGCAACTTGTTGCATAAACATGGAGACACCCGATGGCTTCCCGTTATCCGCATTTGACGACCCCGCTCGAACTCGGCTTCACGTCGCTCCGGAACCGCGTGTTGATGGGGTCGATGCACGTCGGCCTGGAGGAAGCGCCGAACGGTTTCGAGCGGATGGCCGCCTTCTATGCGGAGCGTGCGCGCGGCGAGGCCGGCCTGATCGTCACGGGCGGCTTCGCGCCGAACGAGCGCGGCCGTCCTGCGCCCGGCGGCGCGATGCTGACGACCGAAGCGGAAGCCGAACGCCATCGCGTCGTGACGCGTGCAGTGCAGGCCGAGGGCGGCAGGATCGCGTTGCAGATCCTGCATTTCGGGCGCTACGCGTATCACCCGGCGCTCGCGGCGCCCAGTGCGCTGAAGGCGCCGATCAACCGGTTTACGCCGCATGCGCTGACGAGCGACGAGGTCGACGAGACGATCGCCGATTTCGTGCGATGCGCGGCGCTCGCGCAGCATGCGGGCTACGACGGCGTGGAGATCATGGGGTCCGAGGGCTACCTGATCAACGAATTCATCGCCGCACGCACGAACCATCGCGACGATGCATGGGGCGGCGCGTACGAGAACCGCATCCGCTTCGCGGTCGAGATCGTGCGGCGGGTGCGCGAGCGTGTCGGCACGAACTTCATCGTCATCTACCGGCTGTCGATGCTCGATCTCGTCGAAGGCGGCTCGACGCTCGACGAGGTGATCCGGCTCGCGCAGGCGATCGAGGCGGCTGGCGCGACGATCCTCAATACCGGCATCGGCTGGCACGAGGCGCGCATTCCGACCATCGCGACCAAGGTGCCGCGCGCCGCGTATGCGTGGGTGACGCGGCAACTGATGGGCAAGGTCGGCATCCCGCTCGTCGCGACCAACCGGATCAACACGCCGGAAGTCGCCGAGCAACTGCTCGCCGACGGCTATTGCGACATGGTGTCGATGGCGCGGCCGTTCCTCGCCGATGCCGAGTTCGTTCGCAAGGCGCGGGAAGGGCGCGCGGACGAAATCAACACGTGCATCGGTTGCAACCAGGCGTGCCTCGACCATACGTTCAGCGGCAGGATCACGTCGTGCCTCGTGAATCCGCGTGCGTGTCATGAAACCGAGCTCGTGATCCAGCCCGCGCCGCGCCGCAAGCGGATCGCGGTGGTCGGCGCCGGGCCGGCCGGCCTCGGCTTCGCGGTCACGGCGGCCGAACGTGGGCATGCGGTCACGCTGTACGAAGCGGGCGCGGAGATCGGCGGCCAGTTCAACATCGCGAAGAAGGTGCCCGGCAAGGAAGAGTTCAACGAGACGCTGCGCTATTTCCGCCGGCAGATCGAATTGCGCGGCATCGCGCTGCACGTCAACACGCGCGCGACCGCCGAGATGCTGCTGCAGGGCGAATTCGACGAGGTGGTGATCGCGACGGGCATCGTGCCTCGCACGCCGCCGATCGACGGCATCGGGCATCCGAAAGCGCTCGGCTATCTCGACGTGCTGCGCGACGACAAGGCCGTGGGCCGCAGCGTCGCGATCGTCGGCGCGGGCGGCATCGGCTTCGACGTCGCCGAATATCTCGTTCATCACGACGACGACCGTGTCGACGCAGACCGGTTCTTCAGCGAATGGGGCGTTGACCGATCGTATGCGCATGCCGGCGGGCTGGGCGACGCGCGGCCCGAACCGGCGGCGCGGCACGTGCATCTGCTGCAGCGCAAGGCGTCGAAGGTCGGCGACGGGCTCGGCAAGACCACCGGATGGATTCACCGCGCGGCGCTGAAGGCGCGCGGCGTCGGGATGTCGTCGGCGGTCACGTACCGGCGCATCGACGATGAAGGTCTTCACGTGACGATCGACGGCGTCGAGCAGACGCTGCCGGTGGACAACGTGGTGATCTGCGCGGGGCAGGAGCCGTCGCGCGAGCTGGCGGAGCAACTGCAGGCAGCCGGCTGCCGCGTGCATCTGATCGGCGGCGCATGCGAGGCCGCTGAGCTCGATGCGAAGCGCGCGATTCACCAGGGCACGACGCTCGCCGCGACCCTTTGATACCGATTCGTTTCTGTGTTCCACCCAACAACGTTACTGGAGACTGCGATGACGCACTCGCCGCTGAATGTTCATCCCGCCGTCGCGAAATCGCTCGACGCATGGCACGCGATGGTCGAACGCAAGGATTTCGGCGCGCTGGAATCGATCGTCCATCCGGACGCCACGTTCCGTTCGCCGATGGCGTTCAAGCCGTACGGGCCGGCGCCCGCGCTGCTGATGGCGCTGCGCACGGTGATCACGATTCTCGAGAACTTCACGTATCACCGCCAGTTCGCGACCGACGACGGCAAGAGCGTCGTGCTGGAGTTCGGCGCGACCATCGGCGACAAGGCGTTGAAGGGAATCGACATGATCCGCTTCGACGACGACGGCCGGATCGTCGAATTCGAGGTGATGATCAGGCCGTTCAATGCGCTGCAGGCGCTCGGCGCGGAAATGGGCGCGCGGCTCGGGCAGCAGTTGCCGGCGTTCAAGACCGGCGGTTGAGCGGCGCGGCGGTTGCCGCGAGGCGCGGGCCGCCGCCGCATGTCGTCACGCCCGCGCAAGCCGCTCGACGAACCAGTCGCACACGAACGCGGTGCGCTCGGACGCGTGGTTGTAGATCGTATGCTCGCCGTCCGGCCAGATCCGGAGCGTCGCGTCGCCGGACGTCGCGGCGTCGAGAAACGGCTGCTGATCGTCGAGCCGGATCAGCGGGTCCTCGCCGCCATGCAGCACCAGCAGCGGGCATGCGATGCGGTCGCGTTCGGACGAAAAGCGCATGCGCGTGAAGTTCGCCGCCACCGCCTCTGAATCGTCGTTGCCGAGCATCGCTGCCGCCTGTTCGACGAACGTGCGGAACGGCAGCAGCGTGGGCGCCGCGAGCGCGCCGTTCACGCAACAGGCGGCGATCCGTTCGTCGGCCGCGGCGGTCGACGCCGCCCACAATCCGCCGATGCTGTTCCCCCAGATACCGATCGGCCCGGGCACGCGTTCGGCGACGTGATCGACGAAGCGCCGGTATGCGGCGGTCATGTCGACGTCGACGAAGACCCGCTGTTCGAGCCGCGTCTCGCCCTGGCCGGGCCCTTCGGCGAGCAGCGTCGCGACACCGCGCGCGGCGAGCGCGCGGGCGATCGGCCAGTAGGCGAAACCCCAGCCGCTCTGGCCGCCGAACACGATCACGGTGCCGCGGACGCGCTCCGTCGCCGGATGAACCAGCCAGCCGATCAGGCGCGCGGCGTCGAACGGTACTTCGACGCGTTCGATCCGTTTGTCGGACCAGCGGGCGAGATCGTGCGATGCGTCGACGAGCCGTGTATACAGCGCGCGCTTGCGCGGCACGTCGTGATTGAACGCCATCTGCGCGAACAGCAGATCGGCGATGGCCATTGCCTGCGCGTCGGCGGCCGTGACGAGGTGGCCGGCGTCCGCCGCCTGCGTGGCGCGCGCGAGCTGCGCGTCGGCCAGCACTTCGGCCGCGACGTCCCACGGTTCGCCGGCCGACGTGCGCGCGTGCAGCGCCACGGCGTCCGCGTAGTCCATCCCGCAATCGAGCAGGCGCGTGACGGGCATCGCGCGTTGCAGCGCCAGCGCGAACGGTGACAGTTCGGTCGTCATGCGTGCGTCTCCTTCACGAAACGTGGGCAGTTGCGGCCGACACCGCGGCCGGCGTGGTGGAACGGGGCGACCAGTGCAGCGTGTCGCGCAGCGCATCGACGAGCGTGCCGAGGTCGCGCAGGTCGGCCACCGAACCGAACACGATGAAGTCGGGCCGCTTGATGTACGCGGCGATACCGTGCGCCTGCATGAACGCGTGCTGTTCGCCGTCGACGTCGATCACCGCGTCCGGCGCGCACACGTCGTCGGCCAACACGGCCACGTGGCAACCGAGTTGCGCGAGGAACGCGCGCTGCGTGTCGTCGAGGTGGCGGGCAGGGTGCTCGCGGGCGACGAGCTGGAAGCCCTGGCCGACCACGTCGTCGAAGCGGCCTTCCGCCGCGCCGCGGCGTGCGCGCCCTTGCGGCGCCGGTGCGCCGGTCGTCGGCAGCAGCGTGCCGTCGGCTTCGGCGTGCACGATGCCGTGCTCGAGTTTCGGGAACGGCGGCATCGGCGGCATGGTGCCGGAGCGGAACGCGGCGTCGCGCTCGGCGACCTTGCGCGGGTCGTCCTCGTTGACGACCTGCCCGAGGAACAGCGACATCTGCGTGATCGCGCTCACGTGCGGACGGCGCTCGGCTTCGTAGGTGTCGAGCAGGTCGGCATGCGCGCGCCCGGTCAGCACGAGATCGAGCTTCCATGCGAGATTGATGCCGTCGCGCATGCCGGAGCACGCGCCTTGTCCCATGTACGGCATCATCGTGTGCGCGGCGTCGCCGGCGAGCAGCACGCGGCCGGCGCGCCAGCGCTCGGCCATGCGCGTCTCGAACGTGTAGACGACGTGGCGCAGCAGCTTCAGGTCGTCCGGGCCGTAGCCGTAGTGATCGTTGAGCCATTTCCAGCCGGCGGCTTCGGTTTCCCATTCGGCGGTCGATTCGTTCGGCAGCACGCGCAGCTCGAAACGCGTGCGTTTGGTGCCGATCGGCATGTGCATGTACGCGCGTGCCGGGTCGCAATAGATCGTCGTGCGCGCGCAGCCGTCGCCGAGATCGCGCTTGTTCTCGGAGTCGAGATTCAGCCAGCGCTCGTTGTAGCCGAAATCGGACCGCTCGATGCCGAGCGTGCGGCGCACGAAGCTGTTCGCGCCGTCCGCGCCGATCAGGTAGCGCGCGCGGATCGTGCGCGGCTGGCCGGTCCATTGCGCATCCTGGCCGCCGCGCCACGGATGCGCGGTCAGCGTCACGCCGTCGTCGTCCTGTTGCAGCGTGTCGACTTCCCAGCCGCGCAGGATCGTCACGTTGCGGAACGTGCTCGCGCGCGCATCGATCGCATCCTCGATGTCGGGCTGGTAGATCGAGATGTGCGCGGGATAGCCGCACGCGCGGCCGGTCCAGTTCAGTTCGAGCAGCAGGTCGCCGTTCGCGTCGCGGTAGTGGTAGGTGTCGACGGCCTTCGCGTGGCGCAGCGCGTGATCGACGTCGGCGCTGGCCTGCACGATGCGCGCGGTTTCACCGTCGATGTGCGTGAGGCGCGGCAGGCCGTACGGCGTCGGCCAGCGTTCGAGGACGATCACGCGATGGCCGGAGCGGCCGAGCATCGATGCGGCGACGAGGCCGGTCGGGCCGTAGCCGACGATGGCGACGTCACAGTGTTCGACGGTGCGCTCACCGTGCGCGCTCGATTCGGTATTCATGCGGGTTGTCTCCATGACGGTTTCATTTATTGGTGTGTGGTGGGTGCTGGTTCAGCGCATCGTCGAACCGGGCAGGTTGCCGTCGAAGGCATCCTGCAGCAGCGCGCGCAGGCCGTCGCGCTCGACCGGGCGCGGGTTCCAGTACGGATTCGCGGCCGCGAGATCGGCGGCGCGATCGAGGTCGGCTTCCCGCATGCCGATCGCCTTCAACGACACCGGCGCGCCATTGTCACGGGCCAGCGCGTAGAGGCCCCGCGCGGCGTCGTTCGTGCCGATCGCGCGGGCGATCCGCTGCATCGCGTCCGGTGCGTGCGCCGCGTTGTACGCGAGCGCATGGGGCAGCACGACCGTGTGGGTCGGCGCGTGCGGCAGGTCGAAGCTGCCGCCGAGCGTATGGCAGAGCTTGTGATGCAGCGCCATGCCGACGTTGCCGAGCACCATCCCGCACAGCCACGCGCCGTAGAGCGCATCGCCGCGCGCGTCGAGATCGGCCGGGTTGCGCCGCACGCCGGGCAGGCCGCGCGCCAGCGCGCGAATGCCTTCTTCGGCCACGAGGCTCATGACCGGGTTCGCGTTGTTCGCGTAGAGCCCTTCCGCCGCATGCGCGATCGCGTTGAGGCCGCTCGTCACCGACAGTTCGACCGGCAGCGTGACTGTGAGCGCGGGGTCGTAGATCACCGTCTTCGGCAGCACGCGTGCGTCGTTGCCGGTGCGCTTCAGGCCGCCTTCGGTGAGGCCGTAGATCGGCGTCATTTCGCTGCCGGCGTAGGTCGTCGGGATCGCGAGGATCGGCAGGCTGCTTTCGAGCGCGATGGCCTTGCCGAGGCCGATCGTCGAGCCGCCGCCGATCGCGACCGCGCAATCGGCGTCGCAGGAGCGGGCGAACGCCTGCGCATCGCGGGCGATCTCGATCGGCACGTGCATCGTCGCGCGGTCGTACAGTCCGGCGGCGCGCGCGCCGAGCCGCTCGACGATGCGCTCGGCGAGGTCGCGCTGCTCCGGCGTGCACAGCACGATCGCGCGCCGCGCACCGAGTTCCAGCACTTCGCGTTCGAGATGTTCGAGGCTGCCCGCGCCGAAGATCACGCGTGCGGGGCGTGCCTGGTAGATGAAGTTCATGGGGGCGTCACTCCGTTGCGTAGTCGACCTGATGGCGCGCGATGCGCAGCCCGGTCAGTGCGTCGCGCACGCGTGCGTGTTCGGGATGCGTCGCGTACCCGTCGAGCGCTTCGCGCGACTCGAAGTCGGCGACGAGGATCAGGTCGCACGCATAATCGGCCGCGCTGAAATCCGCGCCGATCTCCAGGTGCGTCATGCCAGGAATCCGGCCGCGCAGGCTCTCGAACGCGGTCTTCACGGTGGCACGCGCGGCGGTGCGTTCGTGGTCGGTTGCGCCCGCAACCTTCCACATCACGACGTGCCGGATCATGCGGCACGCTCCGCGCGGTTCAGCACGAAGTCGTAGTCGAGCGTGTAGAACGGCGTGTCCATGCGCGAACCGTCGGGCGCGATGCCGGGCGGATGCCGGACCCAGTCCGCGACGAGCGTCGAGCGCACGCCGAACACCGCATCGGAGTCGAGATAGCGGTCGCCGTCGCGGAACACGTGCGTGATCAGGGTTTCGTAGCCGCGTGCTTCGATCATGAAGTGCAGGTGGGCGGGGCGCCACGGATGGCGGCCGAGCGCATCGAGCATCGCGCCGACGGGGCCGTCGTACGGAATCGGATACGGCTCGGCGAGGATCGAGCGGAACGCATAGCGGCCGTCGGCGCCGCTGCGCAGCCGGCCGCGCGCGCGATGCGTGACCGATCCGTCGTCGTCCGGCAACTGTACGTCGTAGTGGCCGTCCTCGTCGGCTTGCCACACTTCGAGCGATGCATGCGCGACCGGCGTGCCGTCGATGCCGCGCACCTGACCCGACACGAAACACGGCTCGCCGCATGCGCCGTTCGCGATGTCGTCGAACATCCCGAATTCGGGGCTGCCGTCGACGTAGAACGGCCCGAACACGGTCGCCTCCGTGCAGCCGGCCGGTTTCGCATGGTTCTGCGCGGTCACGAGCGTCGAGAGTCCGAGCACGTCGGACAGCAGGATGAACTCCTGGCGCTTGTCGTCGGTGATGTGGCCGACCGCCGTCAGGAAGCCGATCGCGGCTTGCCATTCGGCCTCGGTGAGCTTCGTTTCGCGGGCGAACGAATGCAGGTGCTGGACGAGGCTCGTCATCACCGTGCGCAGCCGCTCGTCGCGACAGCCGGAGAGCGACGCGATCACGGCTTGCGTGATGGTGTCTTCGTTGAGATTGCGCATTGGGGTTGTCTCCTGATGTCGTTCGATGGCGCATTGACGTAACATTAATTCCTCCCCGAATCGTAAAAAAGTGGGTTTGGAGGAGTTTTGTTCTCCGCCAGGTGGAAGAATCGAACGCATGGACAAGTGGACGCAGATCGAATTTTTCGTGCAGGTGGCGGAGCTCGGCAGTCTGTCGAAGGCCGCCGAGCGGCTCGGCATGTCGAGCGCGGCGGCGAGCCGTTGCCTGAACGCGCTGGAAGAGCGGCTGGGCGCGCGGCTCGTCGAGCGGACCACGCGCCGGCTGTGGCTGACCGACGCCGGGCACGAGTATCACCGGCGTTGCGTCGCGATCCTGACGGAGCTGTCGGAAGCGGATGCCGCCGTCAACGAAGCGAGCGTCAATCCGGCCGGCACGCTGCGCGTGACCGCGTCGGTATCGTTCGCGTCGATCTACATCGCGCCCGCGTTGCCCGAGTTTCATCGGCGCTACCCGAACCTGAACGTGCAGATCGTCGCGGCGAACCGTTACCCGGATTTCATCGAGGCCGGCATCGACGTGGCGATCCGCACGCGCGAACACGAAGCGGATTCGGGCATCACCGTGCGCAAGCTCGCCGAGACGCGGCGCGTGCTGGCCGCGTCGCCCGGGTATCTGGCGAAGCACGGCGCGCCGGCGACGCCCGACGCGCTGGGCGAGCACCGGCTGCTGGTCTATAACCTCGCGAACGATCCGTACGTGCTGCATTTCCGCCACGGGGCGAAGAAGCAGTCGGTCACGATCAAGAGCGTGCTCGACGCGAACGAAGGGCAGGTGATCCGTGCCGCGGCGCTCGCCGGGCTCGGTATCCTGATCCAGCCGCTTTACATCATTCACGACGATATCGTCGCGGGGAAGCTGGTGCCGGTGCTGACCGACTGGCAACTGCCGGCGCTCACCGTCAACATCGCGTATCAGAGCCGCCGTCACCAGCCGGCGAAGATCCGCGTCTTCACCGAGTTCCTGATCGAGCGTTTCGAACGGCTCGGGCTTGCGCGCAAGTGGAAGGAAGTCGGCCGCTGAGCGCGGGGCGGCGCGGCGCTACCGCGCATTTCTCCGCATGACGGAGAACTGTTCTCCCGATCGTCGTCTTTTTCGCCGCTGTCGTGCGTTTTACAGTGCGTCTCCCCGGGCCGGCAGAGCCCGGCTCGCGATTACACGATAACAATCGGTCTGGAGACGACATGAAATACGCATTGCGACGAGTGCCGTTGGCACTCCTGATCGCTGGAGCCGTGCACGTTCCGGCGTCGGCTACCGAGAGCGGGCAGATCAGCTATCCGTTCGGCGTCAACACGGTGCTGAACGGCTTGCTGCCGCCGCCCGGCAACACGCAGTACTTCAACTATTCGCTCTACTACACGGCGAACCGCTTTGCCGGGCCGGACGGCGGCAGTGCGGTGCCGGGGTTTCACCTGAGCGTGATTGCCGAGACGCCGCGTGTCGTCCATACGTGGGGCGCGACGCTCGGCCCGTTCTCGTTGTCGAGCAGCGCGATCGTGCCGATCGTGCACCTGCATCTGTCGACGCCGGGCGGCACCGGCAATCGCACGTCGCTGGGGGACGTGATCCTCGAGCCGTTCATGATCGACTACGCCAATGCGTCGAAGACGTTCTTCGCGTTCTTCTCGCCGTCGTTCGCGGTGCCGACCGGCGCGTATGCGGTGAACCGGATCGCGAACCCGGGGCTGAATACCTACGCGTTCCTGCCGTATCTCAGCACGACGTGGTTTCCGGGCCGCGACTGGGAGATTTCGACGACCACGCTGGTGGAGCTGAATTCGCCGAACCATGCGACGCGCTATCACTCGGGCGCGGTCGCCGTGCTCGACTACCTGATCGGCTATTCGCTCGACCGCCGCGTGCAGCTCGGCGTGCAGGGCACGTTCCTGAAACAGTTCACGGACGATACGCAGGACGGCGTGAAGGTCGGCGCGGACGGCTTTCGCGGGCAAACGGTCGCGATCGGTCCGCAGTTGCGCTACATGTGGGGACCGGCGTCGGGCGTGGTCGTGAAATATCAGCACGAGTTCGCGGTGCGCAACCGGCCGCGGGGCGAGAAGCTGTGGGTACAGTTCAGTTTCCCGCTGTAGACGCATGAGGCCGAACACCAGCTGTCGAAACCCTGACGGATCAAGTTGATATATTGTATCATCTGACGTTTTCGTCGCCGGCCGGCCGGGCTACCCGAGCCGGCCGCATGCGGCGACACCAACGAAGATCGATACGACGTGACGAGAACCGGACATACCCCGGCGCGCGGGGAGCGGCGCCATGCCGCGCCGCGCCGGACCACGGGCGCCTGGCGCACCCGCGCGGCACGCAGGTGCACGACCTTGCTGGGCTGCGCGATGGCCACCACCGGCGCGCTGGCCGCCGAAGCCGCCGCGTCGGCGTCGGCGCCGGACGACCGGCACGCGCTGCCGGCGATCAACGTCACCGCGTCGTCCGCGTCGGCCGGTCCGCTGACGCAACCGCTCGAAACCGGCTCGCGGCTCGGGCTTGCCAGCCTCGACACGCCCGCGAGCGTCGAAACCGTCACGGCCGACACGATCGACGCACGCGGCGATCGCACGGTACTCGACGCGGTCACGCGCACGGCCGGCTTTGCGAGCGCGATTGCACCGGGCACCGGCGGCACCGCCCTGAGCGTGCGCGGCTTCAGCGGACAGGAATCGGTGATGACGCTGCTCGACGGCGTGCGGCTGATGCCGGCGGCCGGCACGATCACGTTTCCGTTCGACACGTGGTCGGTCGCGCGCATCGAGGTGCTGCGCGGCCCGGCATCGGTGCTGTACGGCGAAGGGGCGATCGGCGGAGTCGTGAACGTGGTGCCGAAGCGGCCGCGGCGCACGCGCGAGACGACGCTGCAGGCGGGCGTCGGCCCCGACGGCGCGAAGCGCTTCGCGTTCGATACGACGGGCGGGCTCGGCCCGCGGCTGTCGTACCGCTTCTACGCGAGCGATGCGCGTGCGAACGGTCTCGCCGAGCGGGCCGATACGCATACGACGGCCATCGGCGGCGCGCTGACGTTCGACGTGAGCCCGCAGCTCACGCTGACGCTCGACTACGACTACGGGCGCCAGATGCCGGCGACGTACTATGGGGTGCCGGCGCCGCACGGCGTGCTCGATCCGTCGCTGCGCAAGCTGAACTACACGGTCGGCGACGCGACGATTTCGTACTACGACCAGTGGACGCGCCTGTCGGCCCGCTACCGGCCCGCGCCCGGCGTGACGATCGACAACCAGCTCTACTATCTGACATCGAACCGTCACTGGCGTAACGCCGAATCGTATGTGCTCGACCCCGCGACCGCGCGCGTCACGCGCGGCGACTATCTCGACATCGGCCATCATCAGCGGCAGATCGGCGACCGGCTGAGCGCGCGTTTCGACGGGATGCTGTTCGGTCGCGCGAACCGTTTCGTCGTCGGCACGGAATTCAGCCAGATCACGTTCAGCGGCATCAACAATTCGCCGTACGGCGGCGAAACGACGGTGCCGGCGCACGGCTTCGATCCTGGTGTATTCACGAGCCCCGATCCGACCGTGCCGCAATTCAGCACGCGCGCACGGCAGGCGGCGGTATTCGCGGAGAACCGGCTCGAGGTGCTGCCGCGGCTCGCGTGGGTGAGCGGGCTGCGCTACGACCACATCGCGTTCAGTCGCGAGCAGGCGGCGACCGGCGCGGGCTTCGACAAGCGGTTCGCGAACGTCGGCTGGCGCACCGGTGTCGTGTTCGACATCGCGCCGACGTTCACCGCCTATGCGCAGTACACGACGGGCGCGGAGGGCGTCGGCTCGCTCGTGACGCTGTCCGCGTCGCAGATGAACGTCCGGCTCGCGACTGGCGAACAGTGGGAAGCCGGGCTCAAGCAGACGCTGCTCGACGGTCGCGCGTACTGGACGGTCGCGGCGTACGACATCACGAAGCGCAACCTGCTCAGCACCGATCCGTTCAATCCGGCGCTGCGCCAGCAGGTCGGCCGGCAGTCGTCGCGCGGCGTCGAGCTGACCGGCGGCGCGCGGCTGCCGCACGGCTGGACGATCGATGCGAACGTCGCGCTGCTGCGTGCGCGCTACGACGCATTCAACCAGACGGTCGGCGGCGCGACGGTGTCGCGGGCCGGCAACGTGCCGTCGGGCGTGCCGCAGCAGACCGCGAACCTGTGGCTCGGCTGGGCATTCGCCGAGCGCTGGCACGCGAATGCGGGCGTGCGTTACGTCGGCGCGACCTACGGCGACGATGCGAATCGCGTACAGGTGCCGTCGTATACGGTGTTCGATGCGTCGCTGCGCTGGCAGCCGACGTCGCGCACCGAGCTCGCGCTGTATCTGCGCAATCTCGCGAACCGCACGTACGCGGTGACGACGTCGAACGGCGGCGAGCAATGGCTGCTCGGTCCGTCGCGCTCGGCGGAGCTCGTCGCGACGATGCGCTTCTAGGGCAGCACGACATGCGTCCCGTCAAACACATGCTCGATATCGAACGCGTGAGCTGGTCTCCCGGCGGCGCGATCGACGTGCTCGATGCGGTGACGCTGACGATGGCCGAAGGCGAGTTCGTCGGGCTGGTCGGCCCGAACGGCAGCGGCAAGACGAGCCTGCTGCGCTGCGTGTTCCGCTACGCGCGGCCCGACGCGGGCCGCGTCGCGCTCGACACGCAGGACGTGTGGCGCATGCGGCCGCGCGCGGTCGCGCAGCGCATCGCGGTGCTGCAGCAGGAGACGCCCGACGATTTCGGGCTGACGGTCAACGAGCTGGTCGGCATGGGCCGCACGCCGCACAAGCGGGCGTTCGATGCGGAGTCGGCCGACGATCGCCGGATCGTCGAATCCGCGCTGCACGATGTGGGCCTCGTCGAGCGTCGCGCGCAGCGTTTCGCGTCGCTGTCGGGCGGCGAGAAGCAGCGCGCGCTGCTGGCCCGCGCACTCGCGCAGCAGCCCGAACTGCTGTTGCTCGACGAACCGACCAATCATCTCGACCTGCGTCACCAGCTCGAACTGCTCGCCCGCGTACGCCGCCTCGGCATCGCGACGCTCGCGACGATTCATGACCTCAATCTCGCGGCCGCGTATTGCGACCGCCTCCATGTGCTCGCGCACGGTCGCGTCGTCGCGTCCGGCGCGCCGGACGACGTGCTGACCGAAGCGCTGCTGCGCGACGTGTTCGGCGTCGCCGCGCTCGTCGATCGCCATCCCGTCACGGGCCGCCCGCGCATCACGCCGCTTCATCCGGAATGACCACCATGCCGTTTCCTCTCCTGTCTTTCGTCGCCCGCCGGCTGGTCGCAGCTGCCGTGCTCGGCGGCGCGGCCGCGCACGCGTTCGCCTATCCCGTCACCGTGCGCAGTTGCGATCGCGACGTGACGTTCGAGCGTGCGCCGACGCGCGCGGTGAGCAACGACGTGAACCTGACCGAGATGATGCTCGCGCTCGGCCTGAAGGACCGGCTCGTCGGCTATACGGGCATCGGCGGCTGGAAGACGGGCACCGCGCGCGTGCGCGACGCGTTGCGCGGCGTGCCCGAACTGGCGAGCCAGTATCCGTCGCTGGAAGTGCTGGCCGCCGCGCGCGCCGACTTCTATCTCGCGGGCTGGAACTACGGGATGCACGTCGGCGGGCCGGTGACACCGGCGACGCTCGCGCCGTTCGGCATCCGCACCTACGAACTGACCGAATCGTGTTCGCACGTGATGAAGCAGTCGGCCGCGTCGTTCGACGACGTGTTCCGCGACCTGACCAATCTCGGTCGCATCTTCGGTGTCGATGCGCGCGCCGCGCAGGTCGTCGCCGGGATGCGCGCGCGGCTCGCGGCGGTGTCGCGCGCGATCGGGCGCCCGGCGCCGCTGCGCGTGTTCGTGTACGACAGCGGCACCGACAAGCCGATGACCGCGGGCGGGCTCGCGATGCCGACCGCGTTGCTCGCGGCGGCGGGCGCGCGCAACGTGATGGACGACCTGCCGCGCAGCTGGACGCAGGTGAGCTGGGAAAGCGTGGTCGCGCGCGATCCGCAGGTGATCGTGATCGTCGACTATTCGGCGGTCACGGCCGCGCAGAAGCAGCAGTTCCTGTCGAGCCAGCCGGCGCTCGCGCGCGTGGCCGCGATTCGCGACCGGCGCTTCGTCGTGATTCCGTACGATGCCGCGACGCCCGGCCCGGAGAACGTCGCGGCGGTCGAGACGCTGGCCCGCGCGCTGTATCCGGCCGCATTCGCCGGAGCGGCACGATGAGCGTGCGCGGGCATGCGGCGCGGCTCGACATGCGCGTGGTGCTGCCGGGGCTGGCCGTGCTGCTGATCGTGTCGATCGTCGTGTCGGCCGCGTTCGGTCCCGCGCCGATCGCGATGCCGACCGCGGTGCGGATCGTCGCCGCGCACGTGGCATCGGCGTTCGGCGGCGCCGATGCGTTTGCGGCGGCGCCGGGCGACGACAGCATCGTGTGGTTGATCCGGATGCCGCGTGCGCTGCTGGCCGCGATCGTCGGCGCGACGCTGGCGACGGTCGGCGTCGCGTTGCAGGCGGCGACCGCGAACCGCCTGGCCGATCCGCACCTGCTCGGCGTGAGCGCGGGCGCGATGCTGGGCGCAATCGCGGTCACGGTGGTGGCCGGCGCGGCGTTCGGCCCCTTCACGCTGTCGGCCGCCGCGTTTGCAGGTGCGCTCGCGGCGACCGCGTGCGTGGTCGCGCTCGCTTACCGGAGCGGCCGGCTCGAATCGGACCGGCTGCTGCTCGCGGGCGTGTCGGTGTCGTTCATGATGGCCGCGTTCGGCAACCTGCTGCTGTATCTCGGCGACCAGCGCGCCGCGTCGTCGGTGCTGTTCTGGATGCTCGGCGGCGTCGGGCTCGCGCGCTGGGACCTGCTGCCGGTGCCGGCCGTGTGCGCGGTGCTCGCCGGCGGCGCGCTCCATGCGCGCCGACGCGAACTGAATGCGCTGATGTCGGGCGACGTCGCTGCCGCGTCGCTCGGCGTGCCGAGCGCACGGATGCGGCGCGAGGTGTTCGTCGTCGCGTCGTTCGCGACGGGCGCGATGGTCGCGGTGAGCGGCGCGATCGGCTTCGTCGGGCTCGTGACGCCGCATCTGTGCCGTCGCGTCGTCGGCGCGGAGCACGGCCGGCTGCTGCCGGTCGCCGCGCTGGCGGGCGCGATCCTGCTCGTGTGGGCGGATGTCGCCGCGCGCACGCTCGCAGCGCCGGAGGACCTGCCGATCGGCATCGTGACCGCGCTGTTCGGCAGTCTGTTCTTTGTCGCGCTGTTGCGCCGGCGCTGAGCGAAGGCACGGTCACGCGGGGGCGGGTAGGCGCCCGCCGCCGTTTTCATTGAAGCGGGACGACCGTGCCCGTGCCGCTGCGGCGGCGCGCATCGGCATGCGTGCTTTCCACGTGCTGCGCGACGTCGAACAGACTGTCCGGCAGCGCGCGTACGGGCAGCGTGATCACGAAGCGCGCGCCGCCGAGCGGCGAATCCTCGAGCCGCACGTCGCCGCCGTGCACCTGCGCGACGCGCCGCACGATCGCGAGCCCGAGCCCGAAACCGCCGGTCTGACGGTCGCGGCTCGAATCCAGTCGCTGGAACGGCTCGAACACGCGGGCGCGTTCGGCGGCCGGAATGCCGGGACCATCGTCGTCGACGCTCAGCACGAGCGCGCCGGACGGGTCGCGGGTAGCGGCCAGCACGACCTTGCGCGACGCATAGCGGGCGCCGTTGCGAATCAGGTTCAGCAACGCGCGGGCGACGAGCTTCGGGTCGCAGACGTGGGTCGCGGGCGCGTCGAGCGTCGACACGTCGAGCGCGATGCCGCGATCGGCGATGTCGTCCGCGACGTTGCCGGCGACGCTGTCGATCAGCGCATCGACGACGACTTCCATCGGCGCGAGCTCGCTCGCACCCTGTTCGAGCCGGCCGATCGTCAGCAGTTCGGTGACGAGCTCGTCGAGTTCGCGCACGTCGCGCCGCAGCGCGTCGCGGCGCTCGCGCATCCGGCCCGTCTCGTCGGCGTCGGCGAGCAGCGCGAGCCCGAATTCGAGTCGGGCGAGCGGCGTTTTCAGTTCATGCGAGATGCCGTGCATCATTTCGCGCTGCTGCTTGATCGACGCCTCGATACGCGCGGCCATGTCGTTGAACTGCTGCGACAGCTCGTAGATGTTCGACTTGCCCGACAGCTTCACGCGCGTCGACAGCATTCCGGCGCCGAACGCGCGCGCGGCATCCTGCAGCCGGCGGATGTCGCGCCAGTGATAGTGAATCCACAGCACCACCGCGAACAGCGTCGCGAGCGCGAGCAGCATGTACGCATAGATCCGGATGTCGAGGTCGGGCGCCTCGATCGGGCGGGCATGCAGCACCGAGCCGTCCGCGAGCGGCATGTAGTAATCCTTGCCGTTGTAGCTGATCGCGATCCTGCCGGCATCGAGATCGCGCAACGGCGCGCCGCTCAGTTGCGCACGCGCGTCGGCCATCGACATGAAGCCGAACCCTTCGCGGCCATGCAGCGCGAGTTCGCGCAATGCGAGCTCGCGCTGCGCGCCCGGATGGCGTTCGAGGTAGTCGTTCAGCACGAACGAATAGGTCGTCAGCGAATCGCGCTGCGCCTGCGCGCCGCGTTCATAGAAGATCCGGTCGAACGACAACTGGATGAAGATGATCGACGCGCCGACGAACAGGATCACGACGAGGTACAACCGGAGCAACGGGCGCAGCATTTACTCGTCCCACGCAGAAGGGCTGAACAGGTAGCCGCGACCCCAGATCGTCTTGATCTTGTGCGGCTCCGATGACGCATCCTCGAAGCGGCGGCGCAGCTTCGAGATGCCGGAATCGACCGAGCGATCGAGCCCGTCGAATTCGATCCCGCGCAACTGCTTCAGGATGTCGTCGCGGCTCAGCACGGTGCCGGCCGCGCGCGCGAGGATCAGCAACAGGTTGAATTCGGCGGTCTTCAGCTCGACCGGCTCGCCGCGCCACGTGACGGTGCGGTTCGGCGGCGAAATGGCGAGCTCGCCGAAGACCAGCGCGTCGGGCGCGACCGCGGGCGCTTCCGCGGCGGCCGGCTGCGCGCGGCGCAACAGCGCGCGGGCGCGGGCGACGAGCACGCGCGGCTCGATCGGCTTCGTCACGTAGTCGTCGGCGCCCGTCTCGAGCCCGGCGACCTGGTCGTACACGTCTGCCCGCGCGGTCAGGATCAGCACGGGGACGTTGGTGAACGCGCGGATGCGTCGGCAGACTTCCATGCCGTCGAGATTCGGCAGCATCAGGTCGAGTATCACGAGGGCCGGCTGGTGCTCGCGCACCGCCGCGACGGCGAGGTCGCCGCGCCGCACGACCGTCACCGCGAATTCATAGCCGTCGAGGTATTCGCGGACGAGCTGCGCGAGGCGATCATCGTCCTCGATCAGCAGCACACGGTATTTGAGTGGAACTTCGTTCATGGACTCCTCAGGATGCACGCGCCATCTCCCACCCGGCAGACCGATGCGCGGCGCGGCACGCGAATTCTATCCGGCCGATCGACCGCCGGGGCAGCGGGGCGACAATCTCGAACAATCGAACACAATTGCGCACAGATTCGCCGCACATTCAGGACAGTCTCGGCGCGGGGCGGCACCTAGACTGCGGGCTTCGTCACCCTTATCTCAATATTGTGCGCCCATTACTTCGCCGTTACCGCTATTGCATGCCGCTCGCCGGCCTGACCCTCGCCGCCGCTGCCCACGCGGAAAACCAGTATTCGTTGTCGCTCGGCGGCGGGTTCGCACCGCGCTACCAGGGCAGCAAACAGTATCGCGGCGTGGTTGCGCCGTCGTTTTCCGCGAAGTTCGGCAATGGTTTCTTCGTCGACAGCACGGAGGGTGCCGGCTACCGGCTGGACCTGCCGCACGGTGCGTTCGTGTCGGCGGCGGTGAGCTACGACGCGGGTCGCGCGGACGAGAACCGCTTCGACCTGCCGGGCTCCGACTACCTGAAGGGAATGGGGCGGATTCCGGGCTCGGTGCTGGTCGGCGTGCGCGCCGGCGTGACGCTCTTCGATGCGGCGGAACTGAGCGTCACGATCGATACCCCCGTGACGCATACGTCGCACGGCGTGTCGGGGCACGTGGATCTCGCGGTGCCGGTGCTCAAGACGTCGCAGCACGAGATCATCGTGACGGGCACCGTGCACGCGGGCTCGGGACGCTACATGCAGACCTTCTACGGCGTGACCGACGCACAGTCGATGACGAGCCGGTTCCGGCCGTATTCGGTGAGCGGCGGGATCGACAGCGCATCGATGGCGGTCGCGTGGAACTGGACGCTGTCGCGGCACTGGTCGGTGCTCGCGACCGGCGGCGTGACGCGGCTGCTCGGCCGCGCCGGCGACAGCCCGATCGTGCAGTCGCGCAGCAACTACTACGGCATCGCGGGCGTGACGTACAAGTTCTGAACGGATTGCGGGGGCGCGGGGGACGCACGCGATGCGTCGGCGTCGCGCCGTCGCCGCGAACCGCGTGCGGTAACATGCGCTCGGGTTCGGCGTCAGGCCGGGCCTGCGACGCGGGTGCGCCGGGGCGGCTCGGCCGGGTCGCGAAAGGCCGCCATGCGCTGGCCGGCTCCGTCAGGAAACGGCCGGCAGCGTGCGGAATCGATCACGCATGCGATGCCCGGTCGTGCACGAGTGCCGTACATGGACCGCCGGGCCGCGACAGGGAGAAACCGATGAAGAACACGATCGCGATGCTCGTTGCACTCGTTGCGAGCGCAACTTTTTCAGGATGTGCGGACATGGACACGAAACACCCGAACGCCACGGCGGGCGGCGCGGCCCGGCCCCCTCTGCAGTCGGGCGCCGCGCAGGCATGCAAGGCGGACGCCGCACCGGACGATGCGCTGGTCGGCAAGACCGAGACCGATGCGACCGCGCTGCTCGACGGTTGCCTGTGGCGCGTGCTCGAGCGCGACGGCAAGTCGTTGCCGGGCACGATGGACTACCGCGAGGAGCGCCGCAATCTCGGCATTCGCGACGGGAAAGTGATCTGGGTACGGCGCGGGTGACGGCCGTGTGACGATTCCGTCACCGGAATCGTCGACGTCGCGCGATCTGCGCGCGTATGTCATGAAGCGCGGCGCGGCCGCGCGCGAACTGCCGCTGACCGCACCGAAAGGATCGCCGCGATACGCGTGCGATCGGACACGCGTTACTTCGAGATGTACCACAGCGCGTCGGCGCTGGCGCGCGACGGCTGAGCGGCCGCGGCCGGTGCTTGAACCGGCGCGGGTGGCGGCGTGTTCGACGTGATAGCCGTCGGCAGCGTGGCGGGAATATTCGCGGTCGAAGGCGAGGCCGCCGCCGTTCCCGACGTGGACGGCGTATTCACGTACCACAGCGCATCGGCCGAGGCCGTGCGTTTCGCGGTCGTATTGGCTGCCGTGTTCGTCGCGGCATTCGCTGCCGCACCGGCCGGCTTCTTCGATGCCGGGGCCGATGCGCCGACCGTCGCCGTGCCCGCCGTCCCGGCCTGCGCGGTCATGCCTGCGGCCGCCGCACTGCGCTGCGCGCGCGCTTCGAACGGCCCGAGCTGGAAGATCAACGTTTGCGCGGGACGCGTCACGACGGCATACGGAAACTGCAGCTCCCACGACATCAGCACGCGCCCGGCCGACGTCTCGGTGAAGATCGCCGGCACGTGCTTCATGTCGCTGAACTGCACGTAGACCCGCGCACCGTCGTCGAACACCTGGGTCGGCTTGGCCTGATCGGCGCCGGTGACCGTCCATCCGAAGTTGTACGTACCGGCCGGGCCGGCGGGGCCCCCCTGCGGCGGCGCCGGCGGCGAGGCCGGCGAGATCGTCCGTGCGCGCGTGACGGGCGGCGCCGACACGCTCAGGCTCGCGAACGGGTTGTACGTCTGTGCCTGTTGCGGCGGCGTGAAGGAGGGTGGAAGGATGGGCATGGGAGTATCCGGCGAATCCGGCATGGTCCGGATTGCATCATAGACCTTGCGCGCATAGGCGAGGCGCTTGTCGGGCGACGCGGAGTTGTACGCGCCGATCGCGTTCCAGTTGGGGCCGAGCTGGCGGATGTTCTGCGACAGGATCCACGCCCCGACGTACGCGTTCGTGCACGCATCGAACAGGCTTTCCCGCGTGATGCCTTCGCGTGCGAGCGTCGGCAGCCACGTGCTGTTGATCTGCATCAGCCCGATGTCGACAGTGCCGTTGGTATTCGTGTTGACGGCGTTCGGATTCATCCCCGATTCGACCTGCGCGATGCCGCGCATCAGGGCGACGCTGACGTGCTGGAACGCGGCCGCGTCGTCCAGGCAATCGGCCCGCGCGACGCCGCAGAGCGCGCACGCGAGCGCGATCGTCGAGGCGAGGGGCAGCGAGTGGCGGCTGAACAGGCGAGTGGTATGACGCGGCATGGCAGGATGGGGCGGAATCCGGGCGCCCGGTGCAAGGAAATTACGCAGACGCGAAGTGTGCCATAGCAGCCGGGCAAATGGCTCGCGTCAAACTTTCCTTTGCATTTATCCGCGCGTTCGACGCGCATTTGTATCGCGCCGGATCAGGGTCCGAGGCGGTGCGGGATCGGTAAGAATGGCGGGCATTGGCGCGAATGCCGATGCAATGGTGGCGACCGGAACCTGACGTATTACGTCATTCGCGGGGTGAAACCGGCAATCAAGCGAGCGAAAGAGAAAATCGCGCGCCCGCCGTTGGTGGCGCGAAAGGAAGCGGCAAAAAATCGGCGGCCGAAGCCGCCTTATGTGCAACGCGGAGTCGGCCGGCCCGCGCGGAGCGCAACCGGCCGTCTCCGGGTATCGCAATATCGCGATCAGAAGCGGTGACGCAGGCCGAGGTTGACCATCGTCTGCGAGCTCGTGCCCGCATAGCCGTACGAGCCGATCGATGCCTGCGCGGCCATCGAGCCGCCATTGCCGTCGCCGGTCTGGCCGCTCGCGTGCTGATACGCGGCGGTCAGGTAGACGTCGGTGCGCTTCGACAGGCTGTAGTCGGCGCCGGCCGATACCTGGTGATAGGTCGCCGACGTGTCGCCGCCCGAGCGCGTGTAGCTGTAGCCGACGCCGACGAGCAGCGCGTTCGTCGCCTGGTAGTTCACGAAGCCTTGCCCCGTGTTGTAGTGCTCGTTCGAACCGAACACCGAGCTCGCGTCGCGGCGGTATTGCGCATTGCTGTAGCCGACGCCGAACGTGAACGGGCCGGCGACGTACTGGCCCGCGATGCGCGCGATGCCGAACGAGTGCGCGCTGGCATAGCCGCTGTTGATCGGGCCGTCGAACGTGCCGTCCGACGAGCTGGTCCAGCCGTTGCGCACGCCGTTCGACGCGGGGCTGTTGGTCGCGTGGAAGTAGCCGCCCGCGACGCTGAACGGCCCGTTGTTGTACGACACGGCGGCCGAGTACGACTGCGCGGCGCCGGTGCTGCCGGCGATCCCGCCGAACGAATACATCGCCGCGAACTGCAGGCCCGAATACACGGCCGACGTGTACTTCACCGCGTTGTCGACGCGGAAGCTGTTGTCGTAGTTGTCGACGTCGCCCGGCGTCGCGAACGCGCTGCCCAGATAGTTGTCGGCGGTGATGCCCTGCACGAGATCGACGAGCGGGTCGTACTGGCGGCCGAACGTGAGCGTGCCGTAGCGGTCGCTCGTCAGGCCGACGAAGGCCTGACGGCCGAACAGGCGGCCGCCCTGGCCCTGCCGGCCGTTGCTCGGGTCGAAGCCGTTCTCCAGCTGGAACAGCGCCTTCAGCCCGCCGCCGAGATCCTCGGTGCCTTTCACGCCCCAGCGGCTGCCGGCGAGGTTGCCCGCGCTGCTGTTGCCGAGCATCCACGCGTTGTCCTTGCCCTGTGCGTGGTTCACATAGGTGATCGACGTGTCGATCACGCCATACAGCGTGACGCTCGATTGCGCATGCGCGACGGGCATCGCCGCGAACGACGCGAGCGAAATCAGCGAGAGGGTCGTGCGTTTCATGTCATCTCCTTGGCGCATTGGTGGGGGTTCGTGATCCGGAATGGCAGGAGACTACCGAGCCGCGACAAAACGGCAAAAATGAAATTCTCCGTTGTGGCCTGATGCCGACATGCGCATTCCCGGAAATTCATTTTTGAGGGATTTGAATTATTGAGCGTTGCGTATCAATGGGTTTCTGTTTCGCGTTTTTTTTAGCGCGGTTTGCATGGGGCGTGATAATTCGGCGCGATTTTCGCGTGAATTCCCGCAATCTCAATATTGTTATCGATCCGTCAAATCATTATTTAACGAATCGAATTGGCCGGGCTGGAACGAGTGTGATAACCGCATGCGGTCCGCCATCCGCGGGGCGACACTCACGCGGCTTCGCCATCCTCCGCTTCGCGTCAGCGTCGCCACCAACGCACCGAAACCGCGGTTGCTATCTTACTTTTGTATATAATAATCATTCTCATTTACAGAATCGTTGACGCTCGCGCACCCGGAACCCGGCCATGTCCGCTGACAAGCTGTCCCTCCATCGAGAAATCGACGCCCTCTATGCCGGCCACCACGCGTGGCTGCGCGGCTGGCTGAGCCGGAAGCTCGGCTGCGCGGACCGCGCGGCCGACCTGGCGCACGACACGTTCGTGCGCCTGCTCGCACGCGACGAGCCGATCGGCGCCGACGAGCCGCGTGCGTTCCTGACCACGGTCGCGCAGCGTGTGCTGAGCAACCACTGGCGGCGCGAGCAGATCGAGCGCGCGTATCTCGACGTGCTCGCGCAGCGCCCGGAAGCGGTTGCGCCGTCGCCGGAAGAGCGGGCCGTCGTGGTCGAGACGCTGCTCGAGATCGACCGGCTGCTCGACGGCCTGCCGCCCGCGGCGAAGCGGGCGTTCCTGCTCGCACAGCTCGACGGGCTCACGCAGGTCGAGATCGCGCGCGAGCTCGGCGTGTCGCTCGCGACGGTGAAGCGCTATCTCGTGAAGGCCGGCACGCAGTGCTTCTTCGCGATGGCGGCCTGACCGATGGCCGCCCCGGGAGCGCCGGCGGTGCCGCCGCACGTCGCCCGTCGCGCGGTCGAGTGGTGGGTCGACCGACAGTCCGGCCGCACGGACGACGCGTTCGCCGCCGCGCTCGCGCGCTGGCGTGCGGAAGATCCGGCGCACGACGCGGCGTGGCGTCACATCGAAGCGATGCAGGGCCGGTTCGGCCGGCTGACGGCCGGGCTCGACGCGCAGGCCGCACAGGCCGCGCTGTTGCCGAAGCGGGCCGGCCGCCGCGCGGCCGTGAAGACGCTGGCCGTGCTGCTGTTCGCGGGCGGCGCCGCATGGATGGCCGAGCCTTCGCGGCGCGCGACGATCTGGCCGGCGGACCTGCGCACCGCGGTCGGGGAGCGGCGCACGGTGACGCTTGCGGATCGCACGGTCGTCGTGCTCGATACCGACACGGCGCTCGACGTGCGCTTCGACGATACGGCGCGGCGCCTGCGCTTGCTGCGCGGCACGATCATGATCACCAGCGGTCACGACGATCGTCTGCCAGCGCGGCCGCTCGTCGTCGCGACCGCGCAGGGCGAGCTGCGACCGCTCGGCACGCGCTTCGCGGTGCGGCAGCGCGACGGCGCGACGCGCGTCGAGGTGTTCGCCGGCGCCGTGCAGGTGCAGCCGGTCGATGCGTCGGCCGGCACGCGCGTGATCGCGGCCGGGAAGGGCGCGGATTTTACGCGCGACGCGATCGGGGCGCCTGCGCCGCTCGATCCCTATGCGTCCGCGTGGACGAGCGGCATGCTCGTCGCGTCGCGCATGCGGCTGGCCGATCTCGTTGCCGAGCTCGACCGCTATCGCCGCGGCAACCTGCGCTGTGATGCCGCCGTGGCCGACCTGCGTGTGTCGGGCACCTATCCGCTCGACGATCCGCAGCGCGTGCTCGATACGCTGATGGCGACGCTGCCGATCGACGTTCATTACCTGACGCGTTACTGGGCGACCGTCGTGCCGGCCTATTCGACCCATTCGTGAGCGCGCCGAAAAATTTTCTCGCCGACCTGAGCTGTTTCTCGATGTTCGCGTGACATGGGTAATGAAAGTAGCCCTAGCCCATCGTCCACCGACTCTCCGATCATGGCTTCCATCCGTCTCACGTATCGGCGCCGTCCGGCGCCTGCCCGTCATCTGCCGCGCGCGTCGCGCCCGGCCGCGCCGGGCCGTCTCGCCCGCCGGCTGGCCGGCGCCGTCCTGCTGTCGGCGCTGCTGCCGCTGCCCGCGCTGGCCGACACCGACGCCGATGCGGCGCCCGCCACGCAGCGCGCGTCGCGCCGCGCGTTCGACATTCCGGCCGGCCCGCTCGAAGCGGCGCTGAACCGGTTCGGCCGCGATGCGGGCATCCTGCTCGCGTTCCCGGCCGAGTTGACGGCGGGCCTGACGAGCGGCGGCGTGCACGGCCGGTTCGACGTCGACGGCGCGTTCGACCGCCTGCTGGCCGGCACGGGGCTCGTCGCGCTGCGCCAGCCGGGCGGCGGCTACACGCTGATGCGCGCCGATGGCTCGGCGGCCGGCCCCGTGGCGGCCGGCGTCGCGCCGGCCACCGAGTTGCCGACGATCGACGTGCGCTCCAGCGCCTTGCGTGCCGAAAGCTATCGCGCGCCGAAGGAAGCGGGTGTGCTGCGCTCCGACATTCCGCTGCTCGACACCGCGCAGGCCGTCAACATCGTGTCCGCGCAGGTGCTGCGCGATCAGCGGCCGCGCAATCTCGACGATGCGCTCGGCAACGTGAGCGGCATCACGCAGGGCAACACGCTCGCCGGCACGCAGGACACGATCATGAAGCGCGGCTTCGGCGGCAACCGCGACGGCTCGATCATGCAGAACGGCATGCCGCTCGTGCAGGGCCGCGCGTTCAACGCGGCGACCGACAGCGTCGAGGTGCTGAAGGGGCCGACGTCGTTGCTGTACGGGCTGATGGACCCGGGCGGCGTCGTCAACGTCGTCACCAAGCAGCCGCAGCTCGTGCGCTACAACGCGATCTCGCTCGGCGCGTCGACGTTCGGGCACGGCAAGAACGGCGGCAGCGCGACGTTCGACTCGACCGGGCCGGTCGGCGATTCGCGGCTCGCGTACCGGCTGATCGTCGACCAGTCGAACGAACAGTACTGGCGCAACTTCGGCGAGTACCGGCAGACCTTCGTCGCGCCGTCGCTCGCGTGGTACGGCCGCGATACGCAGGTCGCGGTGTCGTACCAGTACCGCAAGTTCCATTCGCCGTTCGATCGCGGCACCGCGCTCGACCCGCGCACCAATGCGCCGCTCGACATCCCCGCACGGCGGCGCATCGACGAGCCGTTCAACAACATGGACGGCGAATCGCAGCTCGCGCAACTGAGCGTCGATCACCAGTTCAACTCGGACTGGAGCGCGCATTTCGGCTACAGTTACAACCGCGAGACCTACGATGCGAACCAGTTGCGCACGACCGGCGTCGACCCGGTGAAGGGCACGATGACGCGCAGCAACGATGCGACGCACGGCTCGCTCAGCACCGACAGCTACGGGATCGGCTACGTGACCGGCAAGCTGACGCTCGCGGGGATGCGGCACGACGTGCAGGTCGGCTTCGATACCGAATACCGCCGCATCTATCGCAAGGACCTGCTGCGCCAGGCGGTGAAGACGCCGTTCAGTTATATCGATCCGGTGTACGGGCTGCTGCCGCCGTCGAGCACGGTGTCCGCGAGCGACAGCGACCAGACCGACACGCTGCACGATGCATCCGCGTTCTTCCAGGATACGGTCCACCTGACCGACAAGTGGATCGTGTCGGGCGGCCTCCGCTACATCACGTACAACCAGGTGGCGGGGCGAGGCCGGCCGTTCGTCGCGAACACCGATCTCAGCGGCTCGAAGTGGCTGCCGCGCGCGGGCGTCGTCTACAAGTGGACCGATGCGTTCTCGCTGTACGGCAGCTATTCGCAGTCGCTGAAGCCGTCGTCGTCGATCGCGCCGATGACGGGCTACATCATCGACGGCGCGACGCCGCCCGAGGAAGCGACCGCATGGGAAGTGGGCGGCAAGCTCGACTTGGCCGGCGGGGTGACCGGCACGCTCGCGCTGTTCAACATCGACAAGAAGAACGTGCTCGTGTCGCAGTACAACGACGCGACGAAGCTGACCGACTGGCGCACGTCGGGCAAGGCGCGCTCGCGCGGCGTCGAGCTCGACGTTTCCGGCAAGCTCGGCGAACGCGTGAACGTGATCGCGAGCTACGCGTACATCGACGCGAAGACGACCGAGGACCCGCTGTACGCGGGCAACCAGCTGTGGAACGTCGCGCGTCACACCGCGTCGCTCGCGGCCGTCTACGACTTCGGCACGGTGGCCGGTGGCGACGATCTACGCATCGGCGCGGACGTGCGTTACGTGGGCGCACGGCCCGGCGATTCGGCGAACAGCTTCACGCTGCCGTCGTACGTGCTCGCCGACGCGTTCGCGACCTACGACACGCGGATCGGTAAGCAGAAGCTGTCGTTCCAGCTCAACGTGAAGAACCTGTTCAACCGCACGTACTACCCGTCGAGCGCGAACCGCTACTTCGTCGCGGTCGGCGACGCGCGGCAGGTGTCGCTGCTGACCACGCTGCAGTTCTGACCATGCAATCGCCGCGCGGCCTTTGCGTCGGCGCGCGGCTTCGGAGAGGAATCCAGATGAATCTGAAGATGAAGAGCGGTGCGCGTCGCCGCCTGTTGCGTGCGATCGCGGGTTCGGCGCTCGCGTTGTTCGCGGTTGTTGGCGCCGGTGTCTCGGCGTCCGCGTTCGCCGCCGATACACCGCAGGCCGTCACGCGCGTCGCGATGCTCGTGCAACTGCACGGCCCGAACCTGAAGGTCGACGAACGCATCGGTCAGCATCTCGGCGAACGCGGCTACGCGGTGCGCCTGATCGACGAGTCGGCCACGCCCGATGCGGCACGCGACGCCGATCTGGTCGTGATCTCGTCGACGGTATCGTCGAAGAACGTGCGGCCCGGCTGGCGCATGCTCGACAAGCCGCTCGTGACCTGGGAAAACGACCTGCTCGACGATCTCGCGATGACGGGCAAGCGGCACGACGTCGACTTCGGCGAAACGGGCAAGGAGCGCTACCTGTGGCTCGTCAACGCGCCGCATCCGATCGCGGCCGGGCTGCCGGCCGGCGCGACGAACGCGTACGGCAAGCAGGCGCCGATGAGCTGGGGCAAGCCGGGGCTCGGCGCGATCACGATCGCGACCGTGTACGGTCAACCCGACAAGGCCGCGATCTTCGCGTACGAGAAGGGCGCGACGATGGACTACGAAACGCTCGCGCCGGCGCGCCGCGTGATGTTCTTCCTCGACAACGACACGTTCACGAATCTGTCGCCGGCCGGTGTCGCGCTGTTCGACGCGGCGGTGGACTGGGCGGCCGGGCGGCGCTGAGCCGCCACGCTTCGCTCACGCGGCCGGCGTTGTGCGCCGCCGCGATGCTGCCTCGATCAGTTGCGCGAGCGTTTGCGCGGGCTCCGACATCGTGCGCCGCGCGCGATGCACGAGCCCGATGTCGCGGTGAAACGTGTGATGCCCGAGGTCGATCGCGCGCACGCCGGTCGGCCAGCGGCGATATACGGCGGTCTGCGGCACGATCGCGACGCCGACGCCGTTCTCGACCAGCTTGACGATCGCGTCGAGCTCGTCGAGTTCGCAGGTGTCGCGCACCGCGATATGCATCTTGCGCAGGAAGCGGTCGACCTGCCGGCCGCCGAACGACGCGCGGTCGTAGCGCACGAACGGCGCGTTCGCGAGCAGCGCAGCCCAGTCCTTGCCCTTCATGCCGCGCGGCACGATCAGCCGGAACGGCTCCCGCGCGAGCGTCGTCCAGTGCAGGTCGCTCTGCAGCGCGAACGGCGGCCGGATGATCGCGGCCATGTCGATCTCGCCCGCGTCGACCCGGTTGACCAGCTCGATCGACAGCCCGGGAATCACGCGCGTGCGGCACGCGGGTTGGCGGCGATGGAAATCGGCCAGCGCGGCCGGCAGCAGCGCGCTCTGCACCGACGCGATCGCGCCGATCGTCACGCGCACGGCGGCCGGCGAGCCGGGCGCGGTCGAGCTCAGGTTCTCGTACAGGCCGATCAGCGCCTGCGCCTGGTCGAGCACGTGATGGCCGCGCTCGTTGAGCCGCGCCGAACGCCCTTGCCGGTCGAACAGCGCGAAGCCGAGCTCGGCCTCGAGGCGCTGCATCTGCGCGCTCACGGCCGCCTGCGTGAGCCCGATACGATTGCCGGCGGCGGCAAAGGTGCCTTCCCGGGCGACGGCGACGAGGGTCTTCAGTTCGCGGATCATTCATCGATTCCATTTGTGAATCGCAAAACTATATATTGATTTAATTTTTGGTCGGCGTTGTCTACCATGATGCCGTTCTCGCGTCACGCGAGCGTTTCTTCACGAGGCCATCATGAGTCTTTCCCCGTTTCACCTGGCGATTCCGGTCTACGACCTGCCGGCCGCGCGCGATTTCTACGGCCGCGTGTTCGGGCTGGAAGAGGGGCGCTCGAGCGCGCAGTGGGTCGATTTCAATTTTTACGGGCATCAGCTCGTGATCCACGAGCATCCGAAAACGGCGTCGCAGGAAGGCGCGCATACGAATGCGGTCGACGGCCACGACGTGCCGGTGCCGCATTTCGGGATCGTGCTCGACTGGGCGAGTTGGGAAGCGCTGGCCGAGCGGCTGCGCGGGTTCGGCGTGACCTTCGTGATCGAGCCGTACGTGCGGTTCCAGGGGCAGGTCGGCGAACAGGCGACGATGTTCCTGTTCGATCCGTGCGGCAATGCGCTCGAATTCAAGGCGTTCCGCGACATCGGCCAGCTGTTCGCGAAGTGACCGGCCGCGGCGCCAGCGCCGATCGACATTGAGTGCGAGAATGCGGCCTGCGGCCCGGCCGCGCGCAGGTGCGGCGACCGGCGCCGCGCCGCACGGCATCCGTCCGTGCGCGCCGTTTTCCAAGGAACCCGTATGGACAGTCACATCGCGCCGGTGGCGCTGAACAAGGCCTACCGTCTCCTCAATCACGGCCCGACCGTGCTCGTATCGGCCCGCCACGACGGCGTCGACAACGTGATGGCCGCCGCCTGGGCGTGCGCGCTGGATTTCCTGCCGCCGAAGCTGACGGTCGTGCTCGACAAATCCGCGAAGACGCGCGAGCTCGTCGAGCGCAGCGGCACGTTCGTGATCCAGGTGCCGACGGCCGCGCAACTGCAGCTCACACATGCGGTCGGCAGCCACAGCCTCGCGCAGCGGCCCGACAAGCTGCGCGAAGCGGGCGTCACGCTGTTCGACGTCGACGGCCACGACTTGCCGTTCGTCGCCGGCTGCTCGGGCTGGCTCGCGTGCAGGCTGATTCCCGAGCCGCACAACCAGCAGACCTACGACCTGTTCATCGGCGAGGTGGTCGCCGCATGGTCCGACACGCGCGTGTTCCGCGACGGCCACTGGTATTTCGAATCGGCCGATCCCGCGCTGCGCAGCCTGCACTACATCGCGGGCGGCAATTTCTATGCGATCGGCGAATCGCTGCACGTCGATCCGGACGCGCAGTAAGCGTCGGACGGTCGGCCATTCCTCATCAGAGCGCGCGTCATGCGCGCTTTTTCAATTCCGCCAGCATGAGGTCGGCGAACGCCTGCGCGACACGCGGCAGCGTGCGCCCGCGCTTCGCGACGAGCGCGATCGGCCGCACGAACGCGGGATCGTCGATCGGCTTCACGACGAGATCGGGCTCGGCGCGCACCTCGCGCGCGGTCGCGGGCAGGATCGTCACGCCGAGGCCGCCGCGCACCATCGCGACCGCCGTCATCATGTAGGTCGGTTCGCACGCGATGTCGGGCGTGCAGCCGGCCGCTTCCAGCGCGGCATCGACGACGCTGCGCACACTCGTGCCTTGCGCGGTGAGCACGAGCGGCACGCCGGCGACGTCGGCGGTGCCGACACGGCGCTTGCGCGCGAGCGGATGATCCTTCGGGCACACGGCGACGAGCTGGTCGGCGCCCGCATACAGCACCTCCAGCGACGCATCGAACGTATCGCCGCCGGTCAGCCCGAGATCGGCATCCTCGTTGCGCACGAGCGTGGTGACGAGGCTCGCGACGCCGTCGCGGATCTCGAAGCCCGCGCGCGGCACGTCGCGCCGGAACGACTGGATCAGCTCCGGCAGCATGCTGGACGCGAAGGTCGGCAGGCACGCGAGCCGCACCGTGCCGCTCGCGCCTTCGCCGAGCGCGCGCGCATCGCGCAGCACGCGTTCCATGTCGTCGAGCGAGCGCTGCAGCAGCGGCAGCAGCTCGCGGCCGGTCTGCGTGAGCGCGACGCTGCGGCTGTTGCGATCGAACAGGCGTGCGCCGACGATGTCCTCGAGCCGGCGGATCTGCACGGTCAGCGCCGGCTGCGACAAATGCAGCCGCGCGGCCGCGCGCGTGAAGTTGCCGGCGTGCGCGACGGTGACGAACGCGCGAATGTCGCGAAGATTCAGATCCATAACGATTCGTGATTGCTGCGATCAAATCATTTCAATTGTGCTATCGCTGCGCCGACCTTACGCTCGTCTCCAACAAAAGACAAGGTAGGAGACACGGATGCTGCCGTTACTCGGGCTGGGCACGATCGTCGTGCTGCTGGCCGCGATTCTGTCGAAGCGGATGTCGCCGCTCGTCGCGCTGATCATCGTGCCGATCGCCGCGTCGCTGCTCGGCGGCTTCGGGCTGCACACCAGCAAATTCGTCATCGACGGGCTGAAGGGGCTCGCGCCCGTCGTCGGGATGTTCGTGTTCGCGATCCTCTATTTCGGGACGATCACCGACGCCGGCACGCTCGACCCGATCATCGACCGGATCTTGCGCGCGGTCGGCACGCGGCCGACGCGCATCGTGATGGGCACGACGCTGCTCGCGCTGCTGATTCACCTCGACGGCTCGGGCGCCGTGTGCTTTCTCGTGACGATTCCGGCCGTGTTGCCGCTGTACGACCGGCTGAAGATGGACCGGCGCGTGCTGGCCGCCGCCGTGTCGATGGCCGCGGGCATCAACTTCCTGCCGTGGACGGGCCCGATGATCCGGGCGTCGGCGTCGCTGCACCTGCCGGTGTCGGCGCTGTTCAATCCGCTGATTCCGGTGCAGGCGATCGGGCTCGTGTTCGTATTCGGCGTCGCGTACTGGCTCGGGCGGCGTGAGGAGAAGCGGCTCGGCCTGTCGCGCGACGATGCGTCGATTCCGCTGCCGAAACGCGAGCTGACGCCCGACGAGCAGGCGCTGCGCAGGCCGCACCTGTTCTGGTTCAACCTCGTGCTGACGCTCGTCGTGCTCGGCACGATGGTCGTGATGGGTGAGAAGATTCCGCCCGCGATCATGTTCATGGTCGGGCTGTGCATCGCGCTGATGGTGAATTACCCCGACGTCGACATGCAGCGAAAGCGCATCGACGCGCATGCGCGTGCCGCGCTGATGATGGCCGGCATCCTGCTCGCGGCGGGCGTGTTCACCGGGATCATGCAGGGCAGCGGGATGCTGAAGGCGATGGCGCAGGCGGCGGTCGGCTTCGTGCCGCCGTCGATGGCCGGCCACATTCCGGTGGCGCTCGGCCTCGCGTCGATGCCGCTCAGCATGCTGTTCGATCCCGATTCGTTCTACTTCGGCGTGCTGCCCGTGATCGCCGAAGTGGCCGGCCAGCTCGGTGTGCCGGCCGTGCAGGTCGGGCAAGCGGCGCTGCTCGGCCAGATGACGACGGGCTTTCCGGTCAGCCCGCTCACACCTGCGACGTTCCTCGTCGTCGGGCTGTGCGGGATCGAGCTGGCCGAGCACCAGAAGTTCACGTTTCCGCTGCTGTTCGGCGCGTCGATCGTCATGACGATCGCGTGCGTCGTGCTCGGCGTGTTTTGATTTTTTCCGGCGATGCGCTCGCCGGATAACGGTACGGACATGACAGCAAAGCAACCTGAACGGCGCGTGCGCATCGGCGCGGGCGCCGGCTACTCGGGCGACCGGATCGAGCCCGCGGTCGAACTGGCCGAACACGGGCAACTCGACTACCTGGTCTTCGAATGCCTGGCCGAGCGCACGATCGCGATCGCGCAGCAGGCGCGCCGCAACGATCCGGCGCTCGGCTACGATCCGCTGCTCGACGCGCGGATGCAGGCGGTGCTGCCGGTAGCGGCGGCAAAACGCGTGCGCATCGTGTCGAACATGGGCGCGGCGAATCCGCGCGCGGCCGCACGGCGTACCGCGCAGATCGCGCAATCGCTCGGCATCGCGGGGCTGAAGGTCGCGGCGGTCGAAGGCGACGACGTGCTCGACGTCGTGCTGCGCGGCGCGTTTCGTTTCGAGGAATCGGGTGACGACGTCGCCGCGTATCGCGACCGCATCGTGTCCGCGAACGCGTATCTCGGCGCCGCGCCGATCGTCGACGCGCTCGCGGCCGGCGCGGACGTCGTGCTGACCGGGCGCGTCGCCGATCCGTCGCTGTTCGCCGCGCCGCTGATCCATGCGTTCGGCTGGCGGATGGACGACTGGGACACGCTGGGCGCTGCGACCGTCGTCGGTCACCTGCTTGAATGCGCGGGGCAGGTGACGGGCGGCTATTTCGCCGATCCCGGCTACAAGGACGTGCCGAATCTCGCGCGGCTCGGGTTTCCGATCGGCGAGGTCGCGGCCGACGGCTCGGTCGTGATCACGAAAGTGCGGCATGCGGGCGGCCGCGTGAGCGCGGCGACCTGCAAGGAACAGCTGCTCTACGAGATTCACGACCCGGCGCGGTATCTGCAGCCCGACGTGGTGGCCGATTTCACGCGCGTGACGGTTGCCGAGGAGGCGGCCGATCGCGTGCGCGTGACGGGCGGACGCGGCACCGCGCGGCCCGATACGCTGAAGGTGTCGGTGGCTTACGTCGACGGCTGGATCGGCGAAGGCCAGATCTCGTACGGCGGACCGGGCGCGCTCGCGCGTGCGCGTCTGGCGCTCGACATCGTTCGCGAGCGGCTCGCGCTGACCGGCGTCGCGGCGAGCGAGCTGCGCTTCGACCTGATCGGCGTCGATGCGCTGTATGGCGACGCGACGCCGGCCGTTCGCGGCGAGCCGGCCGAGGTGCGCGTGCGGGTGGCCGGCCGTACGGCGAACGCCGCCGAAGCCGCGCGGATCGGCAACGAAGTCGAGACGCTCTATACGAACGGGCCGGCCGGCGGCGGCGGCGCGTTCAAGTCGACGCGCGAGGTAATCGCCGTGCAGTCGGTGCTGCTGCCGCGCGCGGCCGTGACGCCGTCGTTTTCATTCGTGGAGGCCTGATGCAACTGCGTGAACTCGCGCATGCGCGCACCGGCGACAAGGGCAATACGCTGAACGTGTCGGTCATCTGCCACGATCCGCGTCATTACGATCATCTATGCGCACATCTGGATGCGGCAACGGTGAAGGCGCGGCTCGCGGGCATCGTGCACGGCGACGTCGTGCGCTACGAATTGCCGGCGCTCGGTGCGTTCAACTTCGTGCTGCGCGATGCGCTCGGCGGCGGCGTCACGCGCTCGCTCGCGCTCGACGCGCACGGCAAGTCGGTCAGTTCGGCGCTGCTGGCGATCGAGGTGCCCGATCCGGTGTGACGCAGGCGTCGCGGCAGGGAAGGGGCCGGGAAGCGACTGGGCGCTCACGGGATCAGTAGTTCGCGCAGTCCGTCCGCGTGCTCGATGCGCTCCCCGGTGACGTGCAGGCGTTGGTCCGCGCGATAGTCGTACACCGCGCGCGACGCGGCGAGCCGATCGAAATCGAGTTCGATCGTGTGGCGCGATTCGCCGTTGCCGGCTTCGAAGATCAGGTTGCCGAACGGATCGACCGCGAGGCTGCCGCCCGCGAATACGACGTCTTCGCTGCCGACGCCGACGCGGTTGGCAACCGCCGCGAACACCTGGTTCTCCATCGCGCGCGCCGACACCGACGTGCGGTGGACGTTGCGGTACGGCTCCATGTTGCCGTCGGCCACGAGGATCAGTTGCGCGCCGAGCGCGGCCAGCGCCCGGCCGCTTTCCGGGAATTCGCTGTCGTAGCAGATCAGCAGGCCGATCCGCACGCCGCGCCATTCGATGGTCGCATAGCGGTCGCCGGGCTGCACGACGTCGCGCTCGCTGACCCACAGGTGCGTCTTGCGATAGCGCAACGCGATGCCGTCCGGCGTGACGAACACGGTGGTGTTGTAGAAGCGGCCGCCATCGTTCTCGATCAGCCCGGCCACGACCGCGACGTCGCGTGCCCGGGCGGCCGTGATCACCGCGCCGACGCTCGGGCCGTCGAGCGGTTCGGCGACGTCGGCGAGATTCGACGGATCGAGGAAGCCGGTGAGCTGCGCTTCCGGAAACATCACGATGTCGGTGCCGGGCGCGCTGGCCGCGATCGTGTCGAGCGTGCGTTGGAGGTTGTAGGGCGTGTCGCCGTCGCGGCCGGCGAGCTGCACGATGTCGAGCTTCAGTTTCATGGGTGATGTCGGTGGCGGTGGCTCGTCGCGCCGTGCGTGTACGCTACGGCTTCGCGGGTCGATTTCCGCGCGTGTCGAACGGAGTCTGGAGTGAGAGATCGTAACGCCGGCCGGCGCGAATGGCGAGGCCGGGCGTCATGGTTTCGCATCAGGCCGCCGCGGCATCGCCAGTGTCGTTCCAGTGGCCCTGAGCGGGCGAGTCTGCAACGATCCGCCGCACATTTTCCCAATCCGATCGAACCTCGTCATGACTGTCCAGAACCGGAACCGACGTCTCAAGCCGCTCGCGGCTTCGCGCGCTGCATTTGGTGCGCTCACGGTACTCGCCGTGCTCTCCGCGCTGTCGCCCGCTCATGCCGCCGAGCCGCCCCAGCCCGACCGTCAACTGAAAACCTTCATCCACGACACGTACGGCAACTGGCGTGCGGACCGCAAGGGCTGGCAGGCGGAAGGGGACGATTTCATCCATTCGCCGTGCGGCGTGCTGCGCGTGGCGACCGCGGACGGCCCGCGCACGCTGCTCGCGATGTGCGGCGAGACCGAGGCGGCGGTGCAGAACGGGATGCCGGGTATGGATTCGGACGCGACGCCGGGCACGATCGACCTGTACGTGCTGAAGCCTTCGCCGGACGGCAGGACGCTCGAGCCGGTCGCGAAGAGAACCGAGGTCGCATCGGGCCAGCGCGGCGAACCGGGCACGGTGCGCATCGAGCGGCTCGGGCCGCACCTGTTTGGGTTCGTCATCGGCGAAAGCGACGTGCGGCAAGGCTACACGCAACGCTTTCGTTCGATCTGGCTGCCGTACGGCAATGCGCTGGTGCATGCGGCGGCGCGCATCGACGAGGCGCTCGACAATGCGGAGTCGACGGAATGCGCGCATGCCCGGGCGCGCTGCGAGGAACGCCGCTTCGAGATCGCGCCGGACACGACCGGCATCGGCGACGTTTATCCGCTGACCGTCACGGAAACAGGCACGCGCGGCGACAAGGCCATCCACGTACGCTACACGGTGAAGTTCGACGCCGCGCGCGGCCGCTACGTCGTGCCGAAGGCGCTGCGCGACGGATATTGATCCGTCGCGCGCAGGAACGGGCGGCATCGCACCGCCCGCGCCTCACACATACAGATAGCGCACCAGGTGAAAGAACACCGGCGCGGCGAAGCAGATCGAATCGACGCGATCGAGCATCCCGCCGTGGCCGGCGATCATCGAGCCCCAGTCCTTCGTGCCGAGCGAGCGCTTGACGGCCGACAGCACGAGCCCGCCGACGAAGCCGGCGATCACGATCGCGAGCGAGATCCCGAACGCCGCGCCGAAGCTGAACGGCGTCACACGATACAGCGACGCGCCGCACAGCGTAGCCAGCAGGCCGCCGCCGACGAAGCCCTCGATCGTCTTCGACGGCGACAGCTGCGGCGCGATCTTGCGGCGTCCGAACAGCTTGCCGACCACGTATTGCAGCACGTCGCTGATCTGCACGACGAACAGGAAGAAGAACAGCAGCAGCGCGTTCTGCCCGGCGTAGTGCGGAATGTCGAGGATCAGCACGGCCGGCGCGTGGCTCAGCCCGTACACGCACACCATCAGCGCCCAGTTGATCTTCGCGTTGCGGCTCAGGAAGTCGCGCGTGTCCTGCGTGAGAGCCGACACGAGCGACATCGCGAAGAACAGGTGCACGGGCACGAAGATCGAATACATCCCGTACCAGTTGATGCCGAGCAGCAGGTACTGCACGGGGATCGCGATGAAGAACGCGATGAAGAGCGTCGTATGGTCGCTCGCGGTGGTCGGCGTGAGCGTGATGAATTCGCGCAACGTCAGGTACGACAGCAGCGCGAACACCAGGTACGTGACGTTGTTGCCGAGGCCGATCGCGACGGCCATGATCGCGATCATGGCCCACCACGCGCGGATGCGCTGGTTCAGGTTGACGATGGTCGCGCTGGTGCCGCCGCTGCGCGCGCCGAGGATCGCGCCGATCACGGTCGCGACGACGAGCACGCCCGTGACGCCCGCGACCAGTTCCCAGAAGAGGGTTCGCATGGTTGGTATCCGGAAAAGGGAGAAGGAGGCGCGCCGCGTTCAGCCGGCCGGCCGCTGCGGCGGCGCGAGCGCGATGACCGCGTCGCGCATGCGGGCGAGGAACGTCGGCTTGTCTTCCTGAGCGCCGAGTGCTTCGTTCGCGCCGAAATGCACCTTGCAGATCAGCGGCACGGGCCAGATCGCGCCCTTCGGCATGATGCGCTGCAGGTTTTCGAGGTAGACGGGCGCGAGCGCGACGTCCGGGAACTCGGTCGCGAGATGGAACAGCCCGCTCTTGAACGGCTGCGGCAACACGTCGGCGCCGCGCGTGCCTTCCGGGAAGATGATGATCGAGTGGCCCTGCCGCAGCGCGTCGCGCACCGGCTCCAGCGGATCGCCGCCGTTTTCGCGATGACGGTCGATCAGCACGACGTTCAGCAACTTCTGCGCAATGTGGCGCTTCAGGTCGCTGCTGTCCCAGTAGTCGCGCGCGGCGACCGGCCGCACGACCGCGCGCACGTCGCGCGGCAGCGCGGCGAGGATCGCGAGCGTGTCGATGTGGCTCGTATGGTTCGAGAAATAGATCTTCTGCGTCGGGGACGGCGGCGCCTGATGCCAGACGGGGTACGCGCCGGCGACGAGCCGCACGATGGACAGCAGGAAGTCGCGCTGCCAGACGTTGAGGATGTTCATCGGCGTGTGGCCTCCTGCGTGCATGCCCGGCCCGCTGCGCACGCGCGGCGGGCGGAACCTCGGAATGCCGGCGCGGCAGGATGCGCGCCGGACGGCTCTTGTTTAAATTTTTTCAAATTCGTGGCTGCCTGTCGCAGGTCCGCGATAATCGGACGATTCGCCGTCGCACGCTGTCGCGTCGCGGCGAATGCGCCGGTCGGCGGCGTGATAATCGGCTGTTGCACGAGTGCCCGTCTGCAGTTCGAATCGATCTCGCCGCGATCGGGCCAGCGGATTATCGCGAGTTTCGCCGAAAAACGCCAGATTGGCGCCGCGCGGGCGCGCCGGCCCGCAGGCTTGACGCATCGAGGCCGCTCGGCGACGATGAGGGCCGTTCAATCCAGGCCGACGCAGGCCGTTTCGCCGCCCGGGGCATGGCGGCGGGAAACGTATCCGACCGAGCCGCGCGAATAATACGAATACGAAACGATGAGCCTCTACGCACTCAAACCCAAATTCCAGAATCGTCTGCGCCCGTTCGCTGATTCGCTCGCCGAACGCGGCGTCACGGCCAACCAGGTCACGCTGTTCGCGGCAGGCGGCTCGATCGTCGTCGGCGCGCTTGCCGGCCTCGGCGTGTTCGCGCGCGCGCTGTTCCTGCTGATCCCGCTGTGGCTGTTCGCGCGGATGGCGCTCAACGCGATCGACGGGATGCTCGCGCGCGAGCATGGGCAGAAGAGCACGCTCGGCGCCTACCTGAACGAGCTGGGCGACATCGTGTCCGACGTCGCGCTCGTGCTGCCGTTCCTCGCCATTCCCGCGTTCGCTCCGGCGGACGTCTGGCTGTTCGCGCTGACGGCGGTGATCGTCGAATGCGCGGGGCTGATCGGCCCGCTCGTCGGCGCGACGCGCCGCTACGACGGCCCGTTCGGCAAGAGCGACCGGGCGCTGGCCCTCGGCGCGTTCGCACTGTGGATCGGCTTCGGTTTGCCGGTCGGCAGCGTCGGCGCCTGGCTGTGGCGGCTGCTGATCGTGCTGTCGATCGTGACGGTGGTGCGGCGCGTCCGGGCCGGGATCACCGAAGCGGGCGGCTGACGGGCCGGGCGCCGGAGGGCGGCGCCACACGATACGTATAACGAAACGAGAGAGATCGCATGAGCGCACGCACGGCCCGCGAGGCCGACTTCATCACGCACGACGGCGAAACGCTGTTCTATCGTCACTGGCCCGCGACGGGCGCACGCTGCCGTGGCGCCATCGTGCTGCTGCATCGCGGGCACGAACACTCGGCGCGCGTCGCACACCTCGTCGACGAGCTCGACCTGCCGGATTTCGCGTTTTTCGCGTGGGACGCACGCGGCCACGGCCGCTCGCCGGGCGCGCGCGGCTACAGCCCGAGCGCGGCCGCGTCGGTGCGCGACCTGCAGACCTTCGTCGAGCATATCCGCGACACGCACGGCATCGCGATCGAGGAGATGGCGGTAGTCGGCCAGAGCGTCGGCGCGGTGCTCGCGGCGACCTGGGTACACGACTACGCGCCGCCGATCCGCGCGCTCGTGGTCGCGTCGCCGGCCTTCCACATCAAGCTCTACGTGCCGTTCGCGCGGCCCGGGCTGCGGCTGATGCACAAGCTGCGCGGGCTGTTCTACGTGAACAGCTACGTGAAGCCGAAATTCCTCACGCACGATCCCGAGCGGATCGCGAGCTACGCGTCCGATCCGCTGATCACGCGGCCGATCGCGGTCAACATGCTGCTCGACCTGCACGATACCGCGCGGCGCATCGTCGCCGACGCGGCCGCGATCACCGTGCCGACGCTGTTGCTGATCTCGGGCGCCGACTGGGTCGTGCATCGCGGCCCGCAGGACCGTTTTTTCGAACGGCTCGGCGCGGCGCGCAAGGAGCGCATCGTGCTGCCGGGCTTCTATCACGACACGCTCGGCGAGCGCGACCGCGCGCCGGCGCTCGCGCCGCTGCGGGCGTTCGTGCTGCGCGAGTTCGATGCGCCGAGCCCGCGCGTGTCGCTCACCGATGCCGACCGGCGCGGCGCGTTCCATGACGAATACGCGGCGCTCTCCCGGCCGCCGGCGAACGTGTTCGCACGGGCGTACTGGGCGCTCACGCGCGCCGGCCTGAAAGCCGGCGGCGCCCTGTCGGACGGCATCGCGCTCGGGTTGCGGCTCGGCTTCGATTCGGGCTCGACGCTCGACTACGTGTACCGCAACCGCGCGCAGGGGCGGCTGGGCATCGGCGCGCTGATCGACCGCACGTATCTCGATTCGCCGGGCTGGGTCGGCATCCGTCAGCGCAAGGTGCATCTGCAGGAACTGATCGGCGCGGCGATCGGCCGGCTGCGCGGGCACGGCACGCCGGTGCGGATCGTCGACATCGCCGCCGGCCACGGGCGCTACGTGCTCGATGCGATCGCGCTGGCCGCGGAACGCGATGGCGCGGCGCCCGACGACATCACGTTGCGCGACTACAGCCCGCCGAACGTCGAGGCCGGGCGCGTGCTGATCGCGCAGCGCGGTCTCGAGCCGATCGCGCGCTTCGAGCGCGGCGACGCGTTCGACGAGACGTCGCTCGCGACGCTCGAGCCGCGGCCGACGCTGGCGATCGTGTCGGGCCTGTACGAGCTGTTCGGCGAGAACGCGCTGATCGAGCGCTCGCTGCGCGGGCTCGCGCAGGCCGTGCCGCCGGGCGGCTATCTCGTCTATACGGGGCAGCCGTGGCATCCGCAGCTCGAATTCATCGCGCGCGCGCTGAACAATCATCGCGGCGAGTCGACCTGGGTGATGCGTCGCCGTTCGCAGGCCGAAATGGACGAGCTCGTCGCGCGGGCGGGGTTCCGCAAGCTCGACCAGCGGATCGACGAGATGGGCATCTTCACGGTGAGCCTCGCGCAGCGGGTCGACGCGTCATGAGCGTGCTCGGCGGCGCGGGCGCGGGGCCGAGTGACGGGCTGGCCGAACCGGCGGCCGGCGCGCGCGACGCGTCGTTCGTGCTGCGCCTGGGCTGGCTCGCGGCGATGGGCGCCGTGTTCTTCTCGACGTACGGCTTCGCGAACTGGCTCGCCGCGCGCCGCGCCGCGGTGCCGACCTTCGCGTTCGGCTGGGAGCATGCGATCCCGTTCGTGCCGTGGACGATCGTGCCGTACTGGTCGATCGACCTGCTGTATGCGCTGTCGTTCTTCTTCTGGACGCGCCGCGACGATCTGCTCGATCACGTGAAGCGGCTGCTGACCGTGCAGCTGGTGTCGGTCGCGTGCTTCCTCGCGTGGCCGCTGCGCTTCGGCTTCGAGCGGCCCGACGCGGGCGGCATGGCCGGTGCGCTGTTCACGTTGCTGATGGGTTTCGACAAGCCGTTCAACCAGGCGCCGTCGCTGCATATCGGCTTGCTGGTCGTGCTGTGGGCCGTCTATGCGAAGCACCTGCGCGGCACGGTCGCGCGCGTCGTGCTGCATCTGTGGTTCGCGGCGATCGGCGTGTCGGTGCTGACGACTTACCAGCATCACGCGATCGACGTGCCGACCGGGGCGGCCGTCGGCTGTCTCGCGCTGTTCCTGTTTCCGCTGCGCGATGCCGCGGGCCGGCTGCCGGGCGCCGCTGCGTCGCCGTCCGCGGCCGCTCGCGCGCTCGCGCGCCGCTATGCGTTCGGCGCCGCGCTGGTCGCACTCGTGGCGCTGGCGTGCGTGCCGCGCGCGCCGGGCTGGGCGCTGGCGGCTGGGTGGGTCGCACTGGCGCTCGCCTGCGTGGCGTGGGCCTACCGGCGCGGCGCGCCCGGCGCATTTCAGAAGGATGCGCACGGGCGGTTTCCGGTCTTCGTCGGCGGGCTGCTCGCGCCGACGATCGCCGGCGCATTCGTCAATTCGCGGCTGTGGACGCGCCGGCAGCCCGCGCCGGTGCGGATCGACGAGCGCGTGTCGATCGGCCGGACGCCGACCACGCGCGACATCCGGCGCCACGGCTTCACCGCGCTGGTCGACCTGACCGCCGAGATGCCGCGCTGGGCGGCGGCCGACGCATCGCTCGCGTATGCGTCGGTGCCTCAGCTCGATCTCGTCGCACCGACGGCGGTGCAGCTCGCGCAGGCCGTCGAGGCGCTCGAACGCCTGCACGGCGAAGGGCGTGACGTGCTGGTCTGCTGTGCGCTCGGCTACGGGCGCAGCGTGCTGTGCGCGGCCGCGTGGGTCGCCGCGCGGCGCGGGTTGACCGATGCTCGCGACGCGCTGGCCGCGGTGCGCGCGGTCCGGCCACGCGCGGTATGGTCGGATGAAAGCGTGGCCGTGCTGCAGCAGTGGATCGATCGCCGGCGCGGCGCGGAGCGCGTGTGATGCGCGATTCGTCCGCTCCGTTCAGGATCGCCGCCGCGCGCGGCGCGCTCGATGCGGGCGCATGGGCGATCGCGGCCGCGCTGGTCGCGGCTGGCGCAGGCGGGTGGATCGCGGCGGGCTGGGCGGCGCCGACGCTTGCCCGCGTGCTGCTGGCCGTCGTCAGCACGGGGTCGGGGATCGCGGCGCTGTGGTACGCGGTGCGCATCGCGATCGATCGGCGGCTGTTTGCCACGCTCGCGCGGGCGGTGGACGGCGACGGGGCGATCGACGGCCCGCTCGCGGCGCTCGACCGCGCGCTCGCCGACCTGGGCTGGATCGATGCGGCGAAGGTCGGGCGCACGCTCGACGCGCGCGTGCGCGGCGCGGTCGGGCTGTGCCGGGCCGCCGTGCTCGTGGCGATCGTGCAGTGGCTCGTCGTCGGGATCGCAGTCGCGGTGTCGTCGATCGGCTAGCGCCGGCGCAAGCCGGCTATCGGCGGGAACAGCCCGGCCGGCGCGTGCCAGCCGTCATGCGTGCGTGGTGCGCCGCGATCGCTTGGCTTCGTACATCGCCTGGTCCGCATGCTCGATCAGCGCGTTCATGTCGGTGCCGTCGTCCGGCAGCATCGCGATGCCGACGCTGACGCCGAGCCGCAACGCATGCCCGTCGAATTCGAACGGCTCGCCGACCCGCCGCGCGAGCCGCATGCTTTGCACCTGGGCATCGTCGCGGGTGCCGAGGTTCGGCAGGATCACCGCGAATTCGTCGCCGCCGATGCGCGCGACCGTGTCCGAGCGCCGCACCGCGGCCTGCATCCGCGTGGCGACCTCGCGCAGCGCGGCGTCGCCCGCGCGGTGGCCGAACCCGTCGTTGATCGGCTTCAGGCCGTCCATGTCGATGTTGAGAATGCCGAGTCGGCCGCTCGCGCGCAGCGCCGTGTGCATCGACTGGCGCAGGCGGTCGTAGAACAGCGCGCGGTTCGGCAGACCCGTGAGCGCGTCGTGCGTCGCGCGCAGGTACAGCTCGTTCGCTTCGTTGCGCGCCGCGTGGAACATCGCGGCGGCGATCAGGTCCGCCATCAGCCGCAGCGTGCCGGCGTCGGCCGGTGAGAAACCGTCGACGTCCGGCGACATCACCTTCAGCACGCCGACCGTCGTGTCGGCATGCGTGAGCGGCATCACGAGCATCGAGCGCAGGCCCACCCGGCGGCATGCATCGCGATCGACGCGCGGGTCGGTTTCCGAATCGATACAGTGCAGCAACTCGCCCTGCTGCACGCACAGGCCCGACAGGCTGCCCGAGCGCCGCAACCGCAGGCCGAGCATCCCGGCGGCCGTGCCCGACGCGGCGCGGTACACCATGTCGTCGCCCTCGGCGAATTCGACCGCGGCGGCGCTCGCGCCGGTGAGCTGCGGCACCTGTTCGGCCACGTAGGCCATCACGCTGCCGAGGTCGAGGCCGAGTTTCGCGATTTCGGCTTGCGCGGCGATGATGCGCAACAACGTGTCGGGGGACGGCGTGGCGGCGTCGGCGATTTGATTCAAGTCAGTTTTCCGTGAAAAATTGCATCGCTCGGCGCGCGCTTGCGGTAGCATACGCGCCGCTCGCGGCAGCGCGTGCCGGGCGGTCCGCACCGGAACGTGGCCGGTGCCCGGCCAGCCGTACCGCGCCGGCAGTATGCCGTTCCAGCCATCCGGCGGCAACGGCGCAATTCTTGCCATTCACTCTTCCTGCGCGGCATTTCCGACCGAATTGAGATTTTTTCGCTTCTCAGTCGCGAATCACGGTGAGTTTTGTTCTATTTTTGAGATAGTGTGACAAATGGGCGGCCGCCGGTGCCAGGCGTCCCCCCAGCGCGACGAACCGGTCATTGAATGATCCGCCGCGTCGTTCCGATAAATGCAATCAGGCCATAAATGAGGGGAAGCAGAGGGGATGTGCACTCACGGGCATAGCTGCTTTGCGCGCGTCGGTTTCGACGCGCAGGATGACCGGACGATCGTGACGAAGCGGAGCGGCGCATGAAGCCGGCCGTGTCGCTGTTCGTCCTGGCTGCCGCGATGACCGGCGCTTTCCACACGGTCGCGCTGTCGGCCGCGCCGCTGCCGGCGGTGCCGGCCGCCGCTTCGACGGCCGCTGCCGATCACGCAGCGGCGCCGGATGCCGCGCCAGCCGCGGTGCCCACGACCGCTCCGGCCGCGCCGACCGGGGCCAGCGCGCCGACCGCCGGCCTGCCGGCGACGACCGTGCGCATGCCGTTCGCGTCGCTCGGCGCGTTCGATCCGCTGCGCCTGCGCGGCGCCGACGACGCACGCACGATCAACGCCGGCGTGCGGCTCGACCGCGTGATCACGGGCGCGCGCTTGCGCCTGACCTACGCGTATTCGCCGTCGCTGGTCTTTCCGCTGTCGCACCTGAAGGTGTCGGTGAACGGCGAGGTGATCGCGACCGTCCCGTTCGATGCCGCGCGTGCGGGCCGCACGGTGACGCAAGAGATCCCGATCGATCCGCGCTACTTTTCGGATTTCAACCAGATCGGCCTGCGCCTGATCGCGCATTACACGCTCGACCACTGCGAGGACCCGACGAATTCGGCGTTGTGGGCCGACGTGAGCCCGACGAGCGAACTGATCCTCGACGAATCGCCGGTGCGCCTGCCGAACGATCTCGCGCTGCTGCCCGCGCCGTTCTTCGACCGGCGCGACAACGGCCGCCTGCGGCTGCCGTTCGTGCTGCCCGCCACGCCCGATTCGGCCACCCTGCGCAGCGCGGGTGTGCTCGCGTCGTGGTTCGGCGCGCTGGCCGACTACCGGCATGCGCGCTTCCCGGTATCGAGCGCGCTGCCGGCCGACGACCAGGCCGTCGTGGTCGGCACGGCCGCGACGCTGCCGGCCGGTCTCGCGCTGCCGCCAATCAATGGCCCGCTGCTCGCGGTCGCGGACAACCCGGCCGCGCCGGGCCGCAAGCTGCTGGTCGTCACGGGCCGCACGGCGGCCGAGGTCGACGACGCGGTCGCGACGCTCGTGCTCGGCCGCGCGGCGCTGTCGGGGCAGGCGGCGACGGTTGCGCACGTCGATCTGGGCGCGCCGCGCAAGCCGTACGACGCGCCGCGCTGGCTGCCGGTGAACCGGCCCATCGCGTTCCGCGAACTCGTGAACGATCCGCGTCAGCTGGAGGTGCGCGGCACGACGCCCGACGCGATCCGGCTGAACCTGCGCGTGCCGGCCGATCTGCATTCGTGGAACGGCGCGGGCGTGCCGATCACGCTGCGCTACCGCTACACGGCGCCGACCGTGCAGGACAATTCGACGCTCGCGGTCGAGATCAACGATCAGCTCGTGAAGTCGTACCGGCTCGGACCGGCCCACGCCGAGGACGCGCACGGCCGCATGCAACTGCCGCTGCTGGCGGTGCCGGAAGGGCGCGTGACGAGCGACGTCGACATTCCCGCGTTCCGCGTCGGCAGCGGCAACCAGCTGCAGTTCCGCTTCACGCTCGATTCGCAGAAGACGGGCCTGTGTTCGAGCACGGCCACCGAGCCGCAACGCGCGGCGATCGATCCTGACTCGACGATCGACTTCTCGCACTTCGTCCATTACGCACAATTGCCGAACCTCGCGTTCTTCGCGAACAGCGGCTTCCCGTTCACGCGCTTCGCCGACCTGTCGCAGACGGCCGTCGTGCTGCCCGACCGGCCGTCGCCGCAGGAACTCGAGGCCTACCTGACGATGCTCGGCCACATGGGCGAATGGACCGGTTTCCCGGCGCTGCGCGTGCAGGTGGCGCGGCCCGGCGACGTCGCCGCGCTGTCGGGGCACAAGGACCTGCTCGTGATCGACGGCTCGCCCGCGTCGCCGCTGCTCGCGCAGTGGCGCGCGGCGCTGCCGCTCGCGATCGGCGAGCAGGGCGGGGCCGGCGGCGCGGGCGCGACGCGCGTCGCATTCACGGTGAAGGAGCGCTGGCGCAACGGCGTGGGCCTCGCCGACGGCGGCGCGCATATCGAACAGACGGGCCCGCTCGCGGCGCTCGCCGGGTTCGAGCTGCCCGGTAGCCGCGGCCGCAGCGTCGTCGCGCTGACGGCGACCGACCAGCCGCGCCTCGGCGATCTGCTCGACGTGTTCGAGAGCGGCGGCCTCGTGTCGCAGTTGCAGGGCGACCTCGCGCTGGTTCGGCCGGGGCAGGTCGACAGCCTGCGGGTCGGCGAGCCTTACGTGGTCGGCTTCGTGCCGTGGTATGCGCGCGTGTGGACGGAGGCGGCGCGGCATCCGGTGCTGCTCGGCGCGGTCGGCGTCGTCGCGGGGCTGCTGCTCGCGCTCGGCGTGTTCAGCGTGCTGCAGCGAATCGCCGCGCGTCGCCGGGGGATGTAACGGATGGCGCGGGCAATGACGAAGCGACGGGCAACGCAGCCGGCGCGGCGTGTCGGCGCGACGCTCGCGCTGGCGGTCGCGATGACGTGCGCGGCGGCCGGCATGGCCACGCGCGCGCACGCGGCGGCGGCCGGTGCAGCGGCGGATACGACGAGCGCGGGATGCAGCGCGGCGTGGCCGCGCTGGGACGCGTTCAAGCGTGATTTCATCTCGGCCGACGGCCGCGTGATCGACGTCGGCTCGGCCGATTCGCGCACGGTATCGGAGGGGCAGGCGTATGGACTTTTCTTCGCGCTGGTCGCGAACGACCGGCGCATGTTCGACACGATCCTCGCATGGACCGAGAACAACCTCGCGCAGGGCGACCTGAGCGCGCACCTGCCGGCGTGGCTGTGGGGCCGTGCGCCCGACGGCGCGTGGCGCGTGCTCGACGCGAACCCGGCGTCGGACGCCGACCTGTGGATCGCGTATGCGCTCGTCGAGGCCGGGCGGCTGTGGCACGAGCGCAGCTATACGGCGCGCGGCGCGCTGCTCGCGAAGCGCGTGCTCGACGCCGAGACGGCGACCGTGCCGGGCCTCGGCCTCACACTGCTGCCGGGCCCGACCGGGTTCAAGCTGGCCAACGGCCAATGGCGCGTGAATCCGAGCTATTCCCCGCCGCAGGTGATTCGCGCGCTCGCCGCTCGGCTGCCCGACGACCGTCGCTGGGTCGCGCTGGCGTCCAGCACCGCTCGCGTGCTGCTCGACACCGCGCCGAAGGGCTTTTCGCCCGACTGGGCGCTGTATCGCGCGGGCAACGGTTTCGGGCCCGATCCGCAGACCCATGCGGAAAGCGCGTACAACGCGATCCGCGTGTACCTGTGGGCCGGCATGCTGGACCGCGCCGATCCGCTCGCCGCGCCGCTGCTCGCGAAGTTCGCGCCGTTCGCCGACCATGTCGCCGCGCACGGTGCGCCGCCGGAGAAGGTCGATACGACGACGGGCGTCGCCGGGCCGAACGACGGCAACGGCGGCTTCTCCGCGGCCGCCGTGCCGTTTCTCGACGCGCGTGGCCAGCACGCGCTCGCGGATGCCCAGGCGGCCCGCGTCGATACGCTCGCGCGCCAGTCGGCGCCCGGCTATTACACGAGCGTGCTGACGCTGTTCGGCCTCGGCTGGCGCGACGGCCGCTACCGGTTCGGGGCGGACGGCACGCTCGACACCCGCTGGGGAGGCCGTTCGTGCGCCGCCCGCTGAAGTGTGCCGCGCCGCACGTCGCGGGATTCGCGTGGCTCGCGTCGTCGGTGTGCGCGGCGGCGCCGGGCGCGGCCTCCGGCGCGGCGATCGCGAACCCGGCGAACCCAGCGACTCCGGCGACCTCGGCCGCCGCCGATGCGCAGCGCGAACTCGACACCGCGCGGATGTGGGGCATCAAGCATCGCGACGACCTGGCGCGCGATGCGCTGCGCAAGGGCTTGCTGATCGCGCCGGGCGATCCCGAGCTGCTGGCCGAACAGGTGCGTGTGCTGCTGCGGCTCGGTGACGCGAAAGGCGCGCAGGCGTCGCTGGCGCGGCTGCAGGCGCAGTCGCCGAATGCGCCGGCCACGCGGCGGGTGGCCGACGAATACCGCGTCGCGACGAGCGGGCGCGGCGAGATGGCGCAGATCCGGCTGCTCGCGCGCAGCGGCCGCGCCGATGAGGCAGCCCGACGGATCGTCGCGCTGTTTCCGAACGGCGCGCCGTCGGGCGCGCTCGGCGCCGAGTATTACCAGATCGTGTCGAATGCGCCGGGCGGGCGCCAGCCGGCGATCGTCGCGCTGCGCCGCGCGGTCGCCGCCGATCCGCGGGACACGAGCGCATCGATGGCGCTCGCGCGGCTGTTGAACCAGCGCGACGACACGCGCGCGGAAGCGAACCGGATCGCATGGTCGCTCGCGAAGCGCGCCGACGCGGACCATACGGAAGCGATGGCGCTGTGGCGGCGCGTGCTGCAGTCGGCCGGCAGCGATTCCGCGTATCTCGATGCGCTGCACGCGTATCTCGCGCTCGCGCCGGACGACACCGAATTCCGCGATCGCGCCGCCGGCCTTGACCAGCAGCGCGACGCGCAACGCCGGCTCGAACGCGATCCCGACTACATCGCGCAGCAGCGCGGGTTGCAGGCGCTGGCGCGCGGCGACCTGGCCGCCGCCGACCCGCTGCTCGCGCGCGCCGCGCGGGCACGGGCCGACGACGCCGATGCGCTGGGCGGGCTCGGCCTGCTGCGTCTGCGCGAAGGGCGGCACGACGAAGCGCGCGCGCTGTTCGCGCGAGCCGCGACGCGTGCGACCGACCAGCGCGGCAAATGGCAAGGCCTCGCGCGTACCGCGCAGTTCTGGGGGCTGCTCGCCCAAGGCCGCGAGGCGGCCAGTGCGGGCCGCCCGCGCGATGCCGAGCGCGCCGCGCGTGCGGCGCTCGCGATGCAGCCGGACAACCCGGACGCGAAGCTGCAGCTCGCCGATGCGCTGCTCGCGCAGCGCGACTGGGCGCGGGCGGAGCCGTTGCTGCGCGGCTTGCTGGCTGCACGCTCGCCGAGCCTGTCGGCCGTGCGAGACACGGCCACGCTATATGAAAACACCGGCCGCGCGGACCGGATCGGCCCGCTGCTCGATGCGCTGCAAGGGCGCGTGACGGGCGCCGACGATCGCCGCACGCTCGACGGCCTGCGTGGCGACGTGCTCGCGAACGAGGCGCGCGCGCTGGCCGAGAAGGGCGCGCGCGGGCCGGCCGCGCAACGCTACGAGGCGGCCGTGCGCGCGACGCCCGATGCGCCGTGGACGCGCTTCGCGCTCGCACGCCTGTATCGCGACATGGGATTGCCGCAGCTCGGCCGCACGGTGATGGACGACGGGCTGGCGCTGAGCGATACGCCCGAGATGCGTTACGCGAACGCGCTGTACCGCAACTCGCTCGACGATGTCGTGGGCGCTCAAGCCGCGCTGGCGCCGGTCGACGACGCGCACCGTTCGGACGGGATGCGCGCGCTGGCGCGCAAGCTCGATGCCGAAAGCGCGCTGGCCGACGCGCGCGGCGCACATGCCCGCGGCGACCGCGCGGCCTTCGCCGCCACGCTCGCGCACGCGCAGGCGAGCGCGCCGGACGATCCCGACATGCTCGCCGCGATCGGCGCGCAGTGGATCGACGCGGGCGAACCGGAGCGCGGCCTCGCGCCGCTGCGCGACTGGATCGCCGCGCATCCGCGCGACGCCGACGCGGACGTGCGGCTGCGCTACGGCGACCTGCTCGGCCGCGCGGGGCGCGACGACGCGCTCGCCGCATGGCTCGATACGCTGCGCGGCGATCCTTCGCTGACGCCCGCGCAGACGGCGCGACTGGAGGATCAGTCGCTGCGGCTCGTGCTGCGGCAGACCGACGACGCGATCGCCCGACAGGACTATGCGCAGGCGCGCACGCTGCTCGACCGCGCGAGCCCGGCCGGCCGCGCGGACAAGCGTTATGCGCTCGAACTCGCCGATCTCGAACGCGCGCAGGGTCATTACGATGCCGCACGCGATGCGCTCGCACCGGTCGTCGCGCGCACGCCGGACGACGCCGATACGCAGCTCGCGCTGGCCCGGATCGACGAGGACAGCGGCAACCGTGCCGCCGCGCGCGAGCGCGTGCAGGCCGTGCTGGCGCGCACGCCGGACGACGACGTCGACACGCAACTGTCGGCCGTGCGTCGCCTGAACGCGCTGCGCCGGCCGGACGAAGCCGCGCAGGTGACCGAGCGGCTGCAGGCCGCGTATCCGGCCCGCGCCGACGTGACGGTCGCGGCCGGGCGCGTGGCCGAGGCGCAGGGCCGCTATGACGACGCGGCGTCGCTGTACCGGTTGTCGCAGTCGCAGGAACGCGCGACGGGCGTGAGCCCGGGCCGCGACGGGCTGACGCCCGCGCAGGCCGCGTTCGCGGATCTGCAGCAGCGGCGCAATCCCGAGATCGAGACCGGCTGGATACCCGCGTACAAGTCGGGCGACGAAGGCATCTCGTCGTATCGCGCGCAGCAGGTGCCGATCTACCTGCAGATGCCGATCCGCTACGACGGGCACGTGTTCGCGCAGGTCGACACCGTGCATCTCGATCCGGGCACGCTCGATACGAGCGTGCCGGACGCGTATTCGCTGAAGACGTTCGGCACGTACGCGGGGCTCAGGGCGTCGAACGGGCTACCGCCGCCGTTCCAGCAGAATCCGCAGGCCGCCGCGCTGATCGCGAATCCGCCGGGCTCGCTGCACCAGTCGACGACGGGCGTCGCGCTCGGCGCCGGCTATCTGTCCGATGCATGGCGCTTCGATCTCGGCACGTCGCCGCTCGGCTTCCCGGTGCATTACCTCGTCGGCGGCGTGCGCTATCGCTTCGACGCGGGCCCGGCGAGCTTCTCCGTGAATGCGTCGCGGCGGCCGGAAACGAGCAGCGTGCTGTCGTACGCGGGGATGCGCGACCCGTGGACGGGCGCGGTGTGGGGCGGCGTGCGCCGCGACGGCGTGAATCTGCGCGCGTCGGTCGACGTCGGCCGCACGAACCTGTTCGCGGAGCTCGGCGCGGGCGTGCTGTCGGGCCGTAACGTCGAACGCAACGCGGAAGTCACGCTGCGCACCGGCTTCACGGTGCCCGTGTACGAGCGCGCGGCGATGAAGGTCAGCACGGGGCTGGTCGGCAATGCGTGGCACTACGCGCAGAACCTGCGCTACTACACGTACGGGCAGGGCGGTTACTACAGTCCGCAGCGCTATCTGTCGCTCGGCGTGCCGATCGAATGGGCGGGGCGGCACGATGCGTTGTCGTGGGACCTGACCGTCACGGGCGGGATCTCGAACAGCTACGAGAAGGATTCGCTGTATTACCCGACGCTTTCCGGCCAGCGCGCCGAACAGGTGGCGGCCGGCTTCGTGTACGCGGGTAGCTCGACGCGCGGCGTGTCGTTCTCGTACGGCGTGAACGGCATCGCGGAATATCGTGTGAACCCGCACCTGAGCGTCGGCGCGCAATTGCACATCGACCGGTCGCACGACTATGCGCCGAGCTCGGCGCTCGTGTATCTGCGTTATGCGTTCGACGCGCGTGCGTCGCGCAGCTGGCTCGTCACGCCGACGCCCGTGCGGCTTTATTCGGATTACTAGGGGAACGCCGTGACTACGGAATTCGATGCCACCCGCTCCGCGCCCGGCGCCGCCAGCCTGGCCGATCGCCTGCGCGCGCTGCTGCGCAGGGGGCCGGCGGGCGGCCGTGCCGGCGCCTTGAGCCGGCTCGCGATCGACGGCCTGCCCGACACCTGGACGCAACTGGAAGCCGGCGGCCTTTACGCGATCTACGCGGCCGGCGGCACGCCGGGCTGCGATGCGCTCGTCTGGGAAAGCGCGCGGCAGGCGCGCACGCGCGACGTCACGATCGTGCTGGCGCGCGATCCGGCGCGCGTCGCCGCGCAGATGGCATCGCTCGGCTTCGCGGGCGGCGCGCAGCCGGCCGGCTGGCCGCGCAACCTGAACGTGCTGGCGATGCCGGCGGCGGTCGAGGCGGCCGACGCCGGCGCCGACGCCGGCGCAGCCGGCAACGCACCGCGCCGCGCGGCGCCGGGCCCGTTCGCGCGCCTGACCGGCGGCTTGCGCGCGATGAAGCGCTATGGATTTCACGCGCGTTCTCTGTATTTCGTCGAAGGCGCCCAGCGCTGGTTCAGCTGGGACGATCCGGTCGCGCTCGCGGACGAAGCGCACGCACTGGCCGACTGGTGCCGCACGCGCCGGATCGCGCTCGTGCTGCTGCTCGACCCTGAAGCGACCCGCGCGGGCGGCGACGCGCGCGCCGACGATGCGCCGCTCGTGCGCGATGCCGATCGCACGCCGCGCAGCGGCTTCCACGGAATCTGTTCGGGAGTCGCGCAGTTGCAGCGCACGCATGGCGAACTGCTGTGGGTGGTCGATTTCTGGCGCGCGGGCGAGACGCTCGCGGCCGGCGAGGTGCGGCCGCTGCGCTTCGCACCGGGCGGCCGGCTGTCGGCGAGCGTCGATGGCGGCGCGACCGAGCCGGCACGCCGGATGAAGCTCGCGAGCGACGAGGATCGCGTGGTGGTCAGCCGCGCGGTGCTCGACGGCGCGAGCCGCGTGCCGGACGGCTGGGAGATCGTCGACGACAACGCGGCCGTCGTCGCCGCGTGCGCGAACGCGCAGGCCGCGACCGCGGTGCTCGTGTTCCGCTCGCACGCGCAACTCGAGGCGCTGTGCGCGGACGTGCACGCGCTGCGCCGGCAGTGCGGCGGCGCGCTGAAGATCGCGGTCGTCGAGCGTGGCGAGGTGCTGCGCCAGCAGTTCGAGATGCTGGTACTGAGCGTCGGCGCGAACCGGGTCGTCGCGCGCGACCTGCCCGTCTCGCGGATGCAGGCCGCCGTGCACGCGCTGCACGGCCAGCTCTACGCACGCCCCGTCGCGGCCGACTACCGCGCGGCGCTCGCGGCCGCGCTCGGCGATTCGGTGCTCGGTTATCTGCCGGTCGGCGCGTTTTGCCAGCGGATTCGCGCGGTGCTCGATCGCGGCGCGGTGCTCGCGCTGCCGCACACGCTCGCGAAGCTCACGCTGTTGCCGGGCGTGTCGCACGTCGACGCGCTGCGGCACTGCCGGCCGCGCCGCGCGGGCGACGTCGTGACGGCCGATGCCGGGCACCTGTTCGTGTTCCTGTTCGCCTGCGAGCCGGTCGACGCCGAGGACGCGCTCGCGCGGATCTTCGAGGTGCCGGTCGATACGTTGTCCGACCGCGTCGTGTGCCTCGGGCAGGGCAGCATCGACACCGAGCTCGACGCGCTGAAGGCCGAGCACCGCCGCGCGCCGATCGCCGACTACAGCGACCTGTTCGCGGCGACGCGGCCGGCGGGCGCCGCACGCGCAGCGGCCGTGCCCGTCGAACCCGGCGCGGCATTGCCCGATGCGGGCGAGGTGAGCGACGCGATCGACGCGATCGATACCGTCGTCGCGCTCGACGCGATCGGCGTGCCGCAGGCGTCCGTGCCCATCGCCGTCGACGCGTCGCCGCCGGACCCCGTCATTCCCGCCGCGCGCGTGCGCGGCGCCGTCCGCAGCGCGATGCCGTTGCGCAAGCAGGAGGACGCATGATCGCCGAACTCGTCATCGGCTTCATCGTCGGTATCGTGATTGCGGTACCGGTGTGGATCGTCGCGCAGCACCTCGGCATTGGCCGCGGCTTCCATGCGCCGCGCGGCATCGACCGGCGCGACGCGGTACCGTGCGAGCTCGTGCCGGTCGCGCTGCGCGGCCGCCTGCTGCCCGGCGTCGGCGGCGCCGAAGCCGACGAAGCAGATACTCGCGACAGCAAGGCGGCACGATGAAAACGATCGCCCTCACGTCAACGACGGGCGGCGCGGGCCGCACGACGCTCGCCGCCGCGCTCGCGGTGCTGCTCGCGCGCCGCGGCCGGCCGGTCGTGGCCGTCGAATTCGATGCCCAGAACCTGATGGGCGCGACGCTCGGCCTCGATACGCTGGCCGAGCACGGTCTGGCGCACAGCCTGCTGGGCGGCGCCGAACCGTGGCACGCGCACACGTGGCGCAACGCCGACGGCGTGCTGTTCGTGCCGTACGGGCAAGTCGATGCGGCCGGCGCCGCCGCGTGCGATGCGCGGCTCGTGGCCGATCCGGCCTGGCTGTCGCGCGCGCTCGACGAGATCGCGCTGCCGGCCGATGGCGTCGTGCTGGTCGACACCGCCCGCTATCCGTCACCGCAGGCCGAGCAGGCGGTTCGCCGCGCGGACCTGACGCTCGTCGTCGTGCCGCCGGAGCCGGTCGCCTGCGCGACCACGGCCGCACGGCTCGGCGCGCTGCGGGCCGGCGGCGGCGAACTGCAGATCGTCGTGAACCGGCTGAATCCGGCGCGCGACATGCAGCGCGACGCGCTGGCGATGCTGCGCGCGGTCGCGGGGCCGGCGTCGATGCTCGAGCAACGCATCCACGTCGACGCGGCCGTGCCCGAAGCGCTTGCACGCGGCAGCTGGATCTTCGACGACGCGCCGTATTCGCAGGCGTCGCACGACCTGAACGGCGTCGCGAACTGGGTCGATACGTGGCTGACGGCGGCCGTCGCCGGCCGCGCCGGAGCCATGCGATGAACGCCGCGCTCGCGTCGCGACTGCGTGCGTTCGGCCGTCGCGCGGCCGACTGGTGCGCGCGCGGCATCGGGCTGCCGGCGCAACGCACGCGGGTCGACTGGCTCGTGCGGCTGTTCTTCCACGCACCGCCGCCCGGCCGGCCCGATCATGTTCGCCTTTGGGTGCGCGTCGCGTTCCTGCGGCTCGCGCACGACTGGGGCGTGCTGCAGCCGCTCAGCATGCGCGAATGGCTGTGGCGCGCGATCGTGCGCGCCCCGCGCGCGGCCGACGGCCGGCCCGCGCGCGATCCGCTCGCGTGGTTCGACACGTTCGTGGTGCCCGTCTACGTGGCCTGCCGCGCGGTCGGCCGGCGCATCAACGCGATGCTCGAGCGTTTGCCGTGGGTGCGCTGGGGCGGCTGGCTCGATGCGCGCGCGAACGGCGTCGGCCGGCGCCGCTGGCTCACGCCGCTGCTGCTCGTGGCCGGCGCGGTGCTGTGGGCCGCGGCCGGGATGTCGCCGCTGATGCCCGGCGCGCAGTTCGCGTTCTTCGCGATGGTCGCGGTGCTCGCGCTCGCGCTGCGCCGCCTGCCGGGCCATCTGCCGACCCTTGCGCTCGCGTCGCTCGCGCTGCTCGCGACGGTGCGTTACGTGTGGTGGCGCACGACCCAGACGCTCGACTTCCGCAGCCCGGTCGAAGCCGTCGCCGGCTACCTGCTGTACGGCGCCGAAGCCTATACGTGGATGATCCTGCTGCTCGGGTTCGTGCAGACCGCGTGGCCGCTCGACCGGCCGATCGTGCCGCTGCCCGACGATCCGGACACCTGGCCGACCGTCGACGTCTATATCCCGACCTACAACGAGCCGCTGTCGGTCGTAAAGCCGACGGTGTTCGCCGCGCAGAGCATCGACTGGCCGAGCGCGAAGCTGCGCGTGTACCTGCTCGACGACGGCCGGCGCCCCGAGTTCGCGGCATTCGCGGCCGAGGCCGGCATCGACTACCTGACGCGCGACGACAATCTCCACGCGAAGGCCGGCAACATCAACCGCGCGCTGCCGAAGACGCACGGCGAGTACATCGCGATCTTCGACTGCGATCACGTGCCGACGCGCTCGTTCCTGCAGACGACGATGGGCGTGTTCCTGCGCGACCCGAAATGCGCGCTGGTGCAGACGCCGCACCATTTCTTCTCGCCCGATCCGTTCGAGCGCAACCTCGGCACGTTCCGGGAGATCCCGAACGAGGGCAACCTGTTCTACGGCCTCGTGCAGTCGGGCAACGACCTGTGGAACGCGACGTTCTTCTGCGGCTCGTGCGCGGTGCTCAAGCGCAGCGCGCTGGAGGAGGTCGGCGGCGTCGCGGTCGAGACCGTGACCGAGGACGCGCACACGGCGCTCAAGCTGCATCGGCGCGGCTATACGTCGGCGTACCTGCCGACCGTGCAGGCGGCCGGCCTCGCGACCGAAAACCTCGCGGGCCACGTGAAGCAGCGCACGCGCTGGGCGCGCGGGATGGCGCAGATCTTCCGCATCGACAACCCGTTCCTCGGGCGCGGGCTCGGCTTCATCCAGCGGATCTGCTACGGCAACGCGATGCTGCATTTCTTCTACGGGATTCCGCGGCTGATCTTCCTGACGATCCCGCTCGCGTACCTGTTCTTCCACCTGTACTTCATCAACGCGTCGTCACTCGCGCTCGCGAGCTACGTGATCCCGTATCTCGTGCTCGCGAACGTCGCGAACTCGCGGATGCAGGGGCGCTACCGGCATTCATTCTGGGCCGAGGTCTACGAATCGGTGCTCGCGTGGTACATCGCGCTGCCGACCACCGTCGCGTTCTTCAGCCCGAAGCACGGCAAGTTCAACGTGACCGACAAGGGCGGCAAGATCGACGAAGGCTACGTCGACTGGTCGACGTCGAAGCCGTATCTGGTGCTGTTCGCGCTGAACGTGCTCGCGATCGTCGCCGGCCTGTGGCGGCTCGTGGCCGACCAGGGCGACGAGGCGTCGACGATTCTGATCACGCTCGGCTGGACCGTGTACAACCTCGCGATGCTCGGCGCGGCGCTGGCGGTCGCGCGCGAGACCAAGCAGGTGCGCGTCACGCACCGGATCGCGATGCGCGTGCCGGCGATGCTGCTGCTCGCCGACGGCTCGACCGCCGCATGCTTCACGAGCGACTACTCGACCGGCGGCCTCGGGCTCGAAGCGGTGCCGGGGCTGCCGCTCGCCGCCGGCGACACGCTGACGGTGTGCGTGACGCGCGGCGACCGCGCGTTCCCGTTCCCGGTGCGCGTGACCCGGGTGACGGCGACTCATGTCGGCGTCAGCTTCGAGGAACTGACGCTCGAACAGGAACGCCAGCTCGTGCAATGCACGTTCGGCCGCGCGGACGCATGGCTCGACTGGCACGAAGGCGCGCGGCCCGACACGCCGCTCGGCGGGCTCAAGGAAGTGCTGCGGATCGGGCTGGACGGCTATGTACGAATGTGGAAAGGTGCGGCGCGCGGCGTGCAGGCGATGCTCGCGCCGAAACTCGATCGCGCGCGCGACTGACGCGGCGCGCATCATGGAGTGGGTTAGATGACGTTCTGGAATCTGTATTTCATCCTGAAGTTCGCGCTGTTCGCGACCGGGCGCCTGCAGCCGTTCTGGCTCGCGAACCTCGCGTTCGCGGTGGCGCTGGTGGCGAGCGCGCCGGTCCGGTCGCGCGCATGGCGCATCGTCCGGCAGGTCGTGGCGGTCGCGATCGCGGTGCCGTTGCTCGCGCGCGAGCTGCATGCGCCGTCGCTCGCCCGTCTCGCGGAGGCCGCGCGCGAAGTCAGCACGTTCCGCCTCGACTACTGGATGGAACTGCTGCCGCGCCTGTTGCCGCCCGTGCTGGCGCTGACGATCGTCGGCGTGCTGATCGTCTATTTCATCGTCAATCGCTGGCTGCGCGTCGCGACGTTCGTGGTGGCCGTGCTGGTGGTGATGCCGCTGTGGCAGGCCGGCAGCGGGCTGATGGCGCGCGTCGTCGCGCCGGCCCAGCCGCAGGCGAACGTGGCGGGCGCCACGCGCGTCGACCAGCCCGAGGATCACAACGCGGCGCTCGCGACGTTCCGCGCGCAGGAGTCGCAGCGGCAGGTCGCGTTCGGCCATCTCGGCAGCGATCCGGCCGCGCAGTTCGACGTGATCGTGCTGCACATCTGCTCGCTGTCGTGGGACGATCTCGATGCGGCGAAGGTGCGCAATCACCCGATGCTGAGCCACTTCGACTATCTGTTCACGAACTTCAGCACGGCCGCGAGCTACAGCGGCCCGGCCGCGATCCGCGTGCTGCGCGCGAGCTGTGGGCAGGAGGCGCATGCGGACCTGTACAAGCCCGCACCGCAGCAGTGCCACCTGTTCTCGCAACTGGCCGGCGCCGGCTATACGGTGCAGTCGTTGCTGAACCACGACGGCCATTTCGACAACTTCCTGCAGGTGATCCACGACAACATCGGCGTGGCCGATGCGCCGATGATCTCGAACGCGGCCGCGCCGGTCGCGATGCACGCGTTCGACGGCTCGGCGATCAAGGACGACTATGCGACGCTCGCGAACTGGTACGCGCAGCGCGCGTCGGTGCCGGGGCCGGTCGCGCTGTACTACAACACGATCAGCCTGCACGACGGCAACCGCGTCGTCGGCAGCGCGCTGACGAGCATCGACTCGTATCCGCAGCGCGCGACGAAAATGATGACCGACTTCGACCGTCTCGCCGACCTGATCGCGCAATCGGGCCGCCGCGCGGTGATCGTGTTCGTGCCCGAGCACGGCGCCGCATTGCGCGGCGACAAGAACCAGATCGCGGGGTTGCGCGAGATTCCGACGCCGCGCATCGTGCACGGGCCGGTCGGCGTGCGGCTCGTCGGCTTCACCGGCAATCACGGCGCGACGACCGTGATCGAGCAGCCGACCAGCTTCCTCGCGCTCGCGCAGTTGCTGTCGAATCTCGTGTCGAACAGCCCGTTCAAGCCGGGTGCGACGCTCGCGCAATACGCGGCCGATTTGCCGCGCACGCGGATGATCGGCGAGAACGAGGGCACGGTGACGATGCAGACGGCCGCGGGTTACGCGGTGAAAACGCCGGACGGTGTATGGATCGACGAACAGTGACGATAGCTGGCGAAGGCGACGACGATCGCCTGTCGCAACCGAACGACGTGATCGGCCTCGCGCGGCATCTGCCTGCGCTCGACCCCGAGCGCTACGTCGACGAACAGGCGCGCCGCGCGTTCGACGCGTCGCTCGATCGCTGGCCGACGCTCGCGAAGCTGATGGGATTGAAGGCCTGAAGGAACGGCGGCCGGGTAGGGGATGCCGGATTTTAATCAGGCGCGGTTGACATGAAACTAGACCGGTCTATATCATTTGGCGCAGTCCGTCGGGCATAGGCTTCTGGCGATTCCGGCTATTCCGTCGGATAGTCTCCGCGAGCGGTGCATCGGTTTTTATTTGGAAAACCACCGCCGTACTGAAGGGTGCATACCTTCGTCAACCTGAAAGCCAGGGACGGCAACGAGTTTGCGGGCACGATCGAGGGCAGACAATCTGCTGTCTTTCGGCATGACGAACCCGCCGGTTTGCAACCGGAAGGGGCAGCCGCGCCAAGGCGGCCCGTTCTCTCGAACCTGAAGGTCGGGCTGCCAGTCCGTTGACCGGTGCCATCGCTCGGGGTCCAGCGGTCCAGCGGCGCGGCTGCCGACGGCGGACACCGCATTGATTCATTGGGCGTTTGTCTTGTGTCGGGGTGCTGCCATGTCGTATCACATTCGGATCGCGTTTCGAACGGTAGGGGTGTGCACGGCCGTGGTCGCCGCGCTGTCAGGGTGCGCAGGGATGCTGACCGCATCGTCCGGTCCGCAGCCGGAACGCGTGGCGGCGCAGAAGGAAGAAGGCGCCCGCTATACCCAGACGCTGACGTCGTTCATCGCGCTGGTGTCGAACGCCCAGGCCTCCGCGCCCGACAGTCGCGCCAGAATACTCGACGCTTACCAGCGCGTCCTGTATCAGTACTCGGTGGCTGCCGTGAGCTGGGTGCGGCTCGTCCATCCGGCGCTGCAGCCGCTGCCGCCGTCCCTGCAGCCGCTTCCCGCGCCGACGGGCACGCCCACGACGGCCGAGGTCGATCGCGGCTATGAACACGCGCTCGAGATGCGGGTGGCGATGTGGGATATCGGCGAGGCGGCGATCTGGGGGAAGACCTCGAAGATGTCGATCCCCCGCTACCGCGGCACCGCGCCTGCCGTGCCGATGCCGCCGCCGCTGCCGCCATTCCAGGACGCGCGGGATTCCCGGTACGCGAGGCTGGTTGCGCTGACGAAGCAGGCGGACGACGCGCAGCGTGCGTCGATCGAGCAACAGCGGCAGGTCGAGGCCAAGGAGTTGGCCAAGGCGCTTGCCATGGCGAGGGCCGTGCCGTACTCGCCGCCGCAAGCGCAGGGCCAGCCTCAGCAGGAACAGCGCTGGTGTACGCAGTCGGGTGGCGGAGTCGTGGGCCGCGTGCCGTGCTGAGCCCGTATCGCCGGGCGGCCTCGGTCGCCCGTTGCGCGTTGCGTTAAGCCTTGCGTGCCGGCTGGCGCGTCCATTCGTTTTCTTCGCCCGGCACCTTGCCGAACGTCTGATCGGCCCATGCGGCACGCGCCGCGTCGATCTTCGCGCGCTCGCTCGACACGAAATTCCATTCGATGAACCGCTCGCCCGGCAGGTGCGCACCGCCGAGCAGCATCACGCGCGCGCCGTGCGCGCTCGCCAGCGCGACGCTCGCGCCCGGTTCGAGCACGGCCATCGTCGCGGGGGCGAGCGACGTGCCGTCGATGCTGAGGTCGCCGTCGACGAGATACACGCCGCGTTCCTCATGTTCGGCATCGAGCGCCAACGTGCCGCCTGCCGCGAATTCCGCAACCGCATAGAGTGTCGGCGAGAACACGGCGACCGGCGACACGAGCCCGAACGCGGTGCCCGCGATCACGCGCACGGTCACGCCGTCGCGCGTGAACGACGGCAGCGTGTCGGCCGCATGGTGAACGAACGCGGGTGTGGTGTCTTCATGCTCGACCGGCAGCGCGACCCAGGTCTGGATGCCGTGCACCGGCTGCTCGCGCGGCCGGTCCTCGTCGGGCGAGCGCTCCGAATGCACGATGCCGCGGCCGGCCGTCATCCAGTTCACGTCGCCCGGCACGATCTTCTGCCGGAAGCCGAGACTGTCGTGATGCATCAGCGAGCCGTCGAACAGGTAGGTGACGGTCGCGAGCCCGATGTGCGGATGCGGCAGCACGTCGATGCCGCGCCCGGCCGGCAATACGGCCGGCCCCATCTCGTCGAAGAAGATGAACGGGCCGACGAGGCGCGCGGCGCGCGCGGGCAGCACGCGGCGCACGACGAGGTTGCCGATGTCGCTTTCGCGCGGCGTGAGCAGGGTCTTGATCGAGGCGGACATGAACGGAAATCTCGTGACGGTGGCGGTGACGGGCGGTGGCGGGAAATGCTCAGGCGATCGCCGTGTCGATCGTGATCGGATGCGTGAGGATCTTGTGCACCGGGCACGCATTCGCGATCTGCAGCAGGCGTTCGCGCTGCTCGTCGGTCAGGTCGCCGTCGAGCGAGATGCGGCGCACGATCGTGCTGCCCGCGCTGCCCGATTCGTGCGCGAGCTTCACGTGCACTTCGTCGAGCGGCCAGCCTTTTCGTTGCGCGTACATCTTCAGCGTGATCGCGGTGCATGCGCCGAGGCTCGACAGCAGCAGCGCGACGGGCGTCGGCGCCGCATCGCCGCCGCCGAGCGACGCGGGTTCGTCGGCGCGCCACTGGTGGACGCCATCGGTGAAGTGGACGAGGTAATCGACCGGGCCGATGCTCGCTTCGACGGACAGTTCGCTCATTGTGGTTCCAGGTGGGGAAAAGGCGGCGGGCCGGCAGGCCGGACGTTAAGGTTCGAGCAGGCGCTGCAGCCGCAGCTCCTCGAAATCGAGCTCCGATTCTATGCGGTGCAGCACCGCGTCGTCGACCCGACCGTCGCGATGCAGGTCGAGCAGCGCGTCGCGCGACACGCCGACCAGCTCGAGCTCGACACGCAGCATCCGCGCGCGCACGTCCGCGGGCTCCGCGCCGTCGCGATGTGCGTGCTCGTTGAACGCGACGCGGCTCCGGTATTCGGTCAGCAGCCGGTCGAGCGACGCGCGTTCGAGGCCGGCGCCGCGCTGCTCGCGCGCATCGAGCTCGGCGAGCGCCGCGCCGAACGTGTGTGCGCGCACCGCATGTTCGGACATCGTGCGGCGCGCGGCCGGGCGCAGCTTCAGCACGCGGATCAGCGGCGCGAGCGTGCCGCCCTGCACGACGAGCGTCGCGATGATCAGCAGGAACGTGCTGAACAGGATCAGGTCGCGGCCGGGGAAGTTGGCCGGGAGCGCGATCGCGGCCGCGAGGCTCACGACGCCGCGCATGCCCGACCAGCCGAGTACGACGGCTTCGCGCCACGACCACGCCGCGTGGCTCGCGCGCCGCGCGCGCAGGCGGCCCGGCAGCCACATCGCGACGAATACCCACACCACGCGCGCGCCGATCGCGGCGGCCGTCGCGGGCAGCGCGACCCGCAGGCCGGCCATCAGCACCGCGCCTTCGTGGTTCACGCCGGCGAGAATCGCGTGCAGCGCGAGGCCGATCAGGATGAACACGAGCGCGTCGAGCACGAACACGATCGCTTCCCACGTCGCCTTCGCCTTGATCCGCATGTCGGCGCCGAACACGCGATGCTGGCGCACGCCGAGCACGAGGCCGCAGGTGACGACCGACAGCACGCCTGAGCCGTCGACGGCTTCCGCGATCCCGTAGCTGCCCCATGCCATCGCGAACGTCACGACGATGCCGAGCATCGGTTCGCGCAGGCGTTGCAGCACCCAGCACATCGCATGGCCGCACGCGAGGCCGACCGCGATGCCGATCAGCGTGAGCGAGAAGAACAGGCCGGTCGCGCTCGCGGTCGTGATCGTGGCGGCGAGCGCGGCCGATACGGCCATCTGGTACAGCAGCAGGCCCGACGCATCGTTGACGAGGCTTTCGCCTTCGAGCACCGCGACGAGTCGCGCGGGCAGCGGGTGGCGCTGCAGGATCGCCTTCGCGGCGACCGCGTCGGGCGGCGACACGATCGCACCGAGCGTGAAGCACGCGGCCCACGGCAGCGCGGGATTCGCCGCATGTACGGCGAGCGCGACCGCGACGGTCGTGAACGCCACGGCCCCGAGCGCGAGCGATGCGATCGATGCGAGCTCCTGCCGGAATTCCTTCCAGGCGGTGTAGAACCCACTCGACATCAGCAGCGGCGGCAGCACGGCCGCGAGCAGCAGCGCCGGGTCCATGTCGGGCACGCGCTTGCCGGCGACGGCGACGACGCAGCCGCCGAGCAGCAGCACGACGGCCGGCGGAATCGACACGCGCTCGGCGAGCCAGGTGAGGGCGCCCGCGCCGCAGATCAACAGCAACAGGTAATGGAACAGCTCGACGTTGGTCATGCGCGGCCGGCGGCGATGGGGTGGATCAAGAAGGCTTGCGGTCGTTCGCGGCGCCGCCCGGCAGCGCGCCGAACATGTGCTGGCTGCACTGCGCGTCGCGCCATGCGGTGTTCAGCCGATGGCCGGACAGCATCCGGCGCGCGACGGGCAGGATCTGTTCGCCGGCGAGCATGCCGAGCAGGCCGACGAGCGCGATGATCGGCGGTGCGGGCGAATTCACGCCGATCGCGCCGTAGATCACGCCGGCGAGGATGCCGGCGAGCAGCGAGAAGACATACGGTTTCATGGTGGTGCGCCTCGTGATGGCCGAGCGGCGCCGGAACGGCGCCGTCAGAGTCTTGAAAGCGTAGCGGGTTTGCGTGAAGAAAAAAAGGGCGGGCGGCCCCGAACGGGCCTTCGTTCAGGAATCGGATCGATTCCATTCCTTGGGTGTTCGCGCCGCGCGTTTGCGGCTTAAATATTTCGGCCCGGATGACGATCCGGCGCCGACGCATTTCAGGCTCCTCCCGTTTTCACGGTCGAGGCAGGCCCCCCTTTTTTCGTTCACAGGACACCTTGCGCCATGAGCAACCCGAAACTTGAAGTACTGACGCCGCAGAACAGCCAGCTGATCTTCATCGACCAGCAGCCGCAGATGGCGTTCGGCGTGCAGTCGATCGATCGGCAGACGCTGAAGAACAACGTCGTCGGGCTCGCGAAGGCCGCGAAGGTCTTCAACATCCCCACCACGATCACGACGGTCGAAAGCGACAGCTTCTCGGGCCACACCTATCCCGAGTTGCTCGACGTGTTCCCGAACCAGAAGACGCTCGAACGCACGTCGATGAACTCGTGGGACGACCAGAAGGTGCGCGACGCGCTCGCCGCGAACGGCCGCAAGAAGGTGGTCGTGTCGGGCCTGTGGACCGAGGTCTGCAATACGACGTTCGCGCTGTGCGCGATGCTCGAAGGCGACTACGAGATCTACATGGTCGCCGACGCATCGGGCGGCACGACGCAGGCCGCGCACGATTTCGCGATGCAGCGGATGGTGCAGGCCGGTGTCGTGCCGGTCACGTGGCAGCAGGTCCTGCTGGAATGGCAGCGCGACTGGGCACGCCGCGAGACGTATGACGCGGTGATGGCGATCGCGAAGGAGCATTCGGGCGCCTACGGGATGGGCGTGGACTACGCGTACACGATGGTCCACAAGGCAGCGCAGCGTACCGCGACGCCGCACGAGTCGATTCCGGCCGTGCCGGCGAAGTAACGGGCCGCCGGCCGCGATCGCCGCGCCGGACGCGGCGATCGTCTGCCATCGGCCATGAAGCGGCCATCACGCGTTCAGGCGGCGGGCAGCGCCCACGGCGCGTGCGAGAAATGTTCCGCGAGGAAATCGAGCAGCACCGTCACGCGCGCGGCGCGCAGCATGCCGGGCGGCGTGACGAGGTTCACGTTGATGTCCGCGATCTTCCAGTCGCTCATCACCTCCTCGAGTTCGCCGCGCTGCATCGCGTCCCACACGAGAAATTCGGGCTGCAGCGCCAGGCCGTGACCGCCGACGAGGGCCGGGAGGATCACGTCCGCGTTGTTGGTGCGGATGCGCCCGTGCACGGACACGCCGACTTCGTCGCCCGACGCCGGATGACGGAAGCGCCAGTACTCGGGCGTCGGCAGGTTGGTGTACGTGAGGCACACGTGCTGTTCGAGGTCGCGCGGATGCGTCGGCCGGCCGCGCCGGTCGAGATACGCGGGCGACGCGACGAGCGGCCGGCGCACCGCGCACAGGCGGCGCGAGCGCAGCGTCGAATCGCTCAGCTCGGCGATGCGGATCGCGACGTCGAAGCCGCCCGACACGATGTCGACGATGTGGTCGGTGAGCACGAGATCGATGTCGACGCGCGGATAGCGCTCGAGAAACGCGGGCAGCACTGGCGACAGATGGTGCAGCCCGAACGACATCGGCGCATTCACGCGCACGAGGCCGTGCGGCTCGAGCGCCTGCGCGGACGCTTCGTTCTCGATCAGCTCCGCATCGGCGAGCAGGCGGATCGCGCGGTCGCGCAGCAGTTCGCCGGTCGGCGTGAGCGACAGCTTGCGCGACGTGCGGTACAGCAGCATCGCGCCGAGGCGTTTTTCGAGGCGTGCGATCGCCTTCGACACGGTGGGTTGCGAGATGCCGAGCAGGTCGGCCGCTTTCGCGAACGAACCGGTCTCCGCGACGCGCGCGAAGATGGCCCAGGCTTCGAGATCAGGAAGATGTTGCATGGTCGGCATGGATGGCAGGGAAGCGAAACGGATGCGATGCGCCGCGCGGGCGACCTCGCGATGCCGGTGATTCTAATCCGGTCGGGAGAAAAAACATTATGGAATCTTATCTAATCTCATTGGGCGCCGGTGTGTTGATCGGCGTCGTGTACAGCGTGATCAAGGTGCGCTCGCCGGCGCCGCCGCTGATCGCGCTGGTCGGCCTCGCCGGCATGCTGGTCGGCGCGCAGGCCATCGCGCCGGTTCGTCACTGGCTCGGCTTTTGAGCACATCGAGGACATTCATGAGCGCAACCGATACCCCACCCGATCTCATCCTGCACAACGGGCGCCTCACGACGCTCGATCGTGCGAACCCGGTCGCCGCCGCCGTCGCGATCAAGGACGGCCGCTTCGTCGCCGTCGGCAGCGAAGCGGACGTGATGCCGCTCGCGGGCCGCGCGACGAAGGTGGTCGATCTCGGCGGCCGCGGCGTGCTGCCGGGTCTGATCGACAACCACTGCCACGTGATTCGTGGCGGACTGAACTACAACATGGAACTGCGCTGGGACGGCGTGCCGTCGCTTGCGCTCGCGATGGAGATGCTCAAGCAGCAGGTCGCGATCACGCCCGCGCCGCAGTGGGTGCGCGTGGTCGGCGGCTTCACCGAACATCAGTTCGTGGAGAAACGGCTGCCGACGATCGACGAACTCAATGCGGTCGCGCCCGATACGCCCGTGTTCATCCTGCACCTGTACGATCGTGCGCTGCTGAATGCGGCCGCGCTGCGGGTGGTCGGCTATACGAAGGACACGCCGGAGCCGCCGGGCGGCACGATCCTGCGCGATGCCGCAGGCAACCCGACCGGCCTGCTGCTCGCGAACCCGAACGCGACGATCCTCTACGCGACGCTCGCGAAGGGCCCGAAGCTGCCGTTCGAGTATCAGTACAACTCGACGCGCCACTTCATGCGCGAGCTGAACCGGCTCGGCGTGACGGGCGTGATCGACGCGGGCGGCGGCTCGCAGAACTACCCCGACGATTACGAAGTGATCCGCAAGCTGCACGACGCGGGCGAGATGACGATCCGGATCGCGTACAACCTGTTCACGCAGAAGCCGAACGCGGAGAAGGAAGACTTCGTGAACTGGACGAAGAGCGTCAAGTACCACGACGGCACCGACTACTTCCGCAACAACGGCGCGGGCGAGATGCTGGCGTTTTCCGCGGCCGACTTCGAGGATTTCCGCGTCGCGCGGCCGGACCTGCCCGCGCAGATGGAGGACGACCTCGAAGGCGTCGTGCGCGTGCTCGCGGAAAACCGCTGGCCGTGGCGCATGCACGCGACCTACGACGAAACGATCAGCCGCGCGCTCGACGTGTTCGAGAAGGTCAACGAGGACATCCCGCTCGAAGGGCTGAACTGGTTCTTCGATCACGCGGAAACGATCACCGAGAAGTCGATGGACCGGATCGCCGCGCTCGGCGGCGGTATCGCGGTGCAGCACCGGATGGCGTACCAGGGTGAGTACTTCGTCGAGCGCTACGGCGCGCAAGCCGCGGAGGCGACGCCGCCTGTC